>ERZ832317.592-NODE-592-length-52088-cov-8.533085_pt1 | contig 52088 bp, 43 predicted proteins | sample MGYA00519695_ERZ832317 | MGnify/ENA primary metagenome ERZ832317 (study PRJEB31850, sample SAMEA3708726) | human gut metagenome | biome: human gut; feature: human-associated habitat; material: faeces | place: China | collected 2014 ...
CGGTACGCACGGTGGTGTGAGAGGACGGCGGTTAGGCACCGCCTCCTACTCGATTTATCGTTGTCTGATTTAATAAGTTATGATATACTTCGCACATGGGAAACCAGAGAGCCGGGCGGCTTACCCTCTTTTTCGGAGGGTTGCTAAGCCCCGGTGGGGCTTGTTTAGCAACGACCGGAGCAAAGCGTAGACCAACCCTCCAGACGAAAGAAAGGAGGGCGTTGCCAATGTATGTTACATACTCTGACTTAATTCAGATTGGAATATTCATTTGCGCCCTTGTTGGATTGTGCTACACGATTTTCAAGGGAAAACGAAAATAGCCGCCATTACTGCGAATAATGACGGCTGTTGATAAAACAGTTACTTAATTCATTCGGGTAAGCCGCTTCTCTGGCTTTCCCTCTTTCTACGCATAATATAACATATCTTATGAGCTGATGCAAGGAAAAGTGTAAAGAGGATCATAATTTATAACACTTCATGTTTTCAGATGAATTTAGACGAAGCAAAACAGGCATCTGCAAATTATTTTTCTATAACGTTGCTTAGTTTTGTTTCTCGGCCATGAGTTATCGATTAGTGATGATCTTATGCAATCAGACATTATATCGACATCGTTTATAATAAATTCTACATACTCATTTAATAAATTGATTATTTGGGTATCTAGAAGAATTGTTCGTCATTTTCGTTTAGTAAAATATCTATATCTGTAAAACCCTTATCAGAAAGCTTGCAATCTCCACCTAAAATAACCGAATATGCTGAATAAAGCATTCCTTCAACCTCATCTCTAACATAATTAAGACTAATATTATTTCTTTCAGAAATGGATTTAATAGTTTTGGCATTACGCTTTGTGGCATTGCAATCGTTATGTATAGAATGGTACTTAAAAACGGTAATATCCCTTTGTGAAGAAGGTTGAATAAAAGCTGAGTATATTTTCAATATAGTTGTGGAATTTGTTTCTCATGGAAGTTCATCTCCTTTCTGTTTACGATGCCATTATAAAATGAGAAAGAGCGTATTTCGTGCCAAAATGAAAAAATAAATAGACAAAAGTTGCAAAGGAGCGATCGGGAAATGGACAATTCTGAATAAAGTGAGTTATGTAGGGTTCGTGCGAATAACATGTATTGACAGTTTAATCTTTTTATGCTATCATAAAATAAATTAATTAGAGATATTAATTAAATAAGAAAAGAGTAATTACCGTTATATGGAGTGCAGATGAGAATCTGCTTTTTAAATACATAATAAATTAATATTTCTAATTAATTAAAAGTCAGAGATAAATGTATTGGATGGGAATTGTATGCCGGATTTAAGGTTACATCTGGTATATGGGTCGTCAGTAAAAGGAGAGGAGACGATAAAAAAGACGATGGCTGAAAATGAAAAAATTGAAAGGGGAATGAAGTATGGAGCAGGAACTTAAGGAGCAGGTAAATCAAATATTGCAGAAAAATCTGGATGAAGTGTATTTTTCAGTCGCAGAAAAAATACTGAATGATCATCCAAAATCACGTTATCTGCCTTGGATGTTGGCGCACAAGATGTCACCGGAGGAGGCACGGGTGATTGACGCACTTCCGGATAAGGATTGGACACCGGAAGTTGGCGAGTTAAAAGTTTCGAAAAGCTTTGCAGAGAAGCTTGGAATGGACAAATATGAGATTGATGCACAGATTATGGATCGATTTTTTAGTGCAGATGTAATGTCAGATCCCGAACAGGGGCCGGTCATTCGTCCGGATCCGGTGCAGTGGATGGATTTACAGCACAGCCCGGTGTGGAGGGAGCGCAATGGACATGCGTATTATATTGTACTCCAGTTGTTTTTGGAAGATGAACTGGCTCCGCGGATGGAGGCTGAGACGAAAGCAGCCAAAGTCGGAAATCCTGACTGGGTAAATCCTTCAGGGGGAAGAATCGTTCCTCATTATGAATCTGTAAAGGATTTTCCGGAATTACTTCCAATTGAAAATTATAAGAAAATTTTACAGTCATGTGAGATGCTGACAGTTATGGAGTGTCCCTGCCGCTTCCGCCACCCTGAGACGGGAGATGATATGTTCGTATGCGTGGAAGCGGATGATGCGGCGAAGCTTTTGATTGATATGGGTCTTTCTCGTCAGTATTCATGGAAAGAAGTGTTTGAGGTTATACAGAAAGCTGCAAAGAAACAGGCATTTGTACATGTTGCACGTAATAACGATATGATGGATGAGACGAATACAAATATTGTATCGAGATCCAATGTTTTATGTAACTGCACTGTGACTGACTGCGGCGTTCTTTCCAATATGCATGATTACGGAAGCAGTTTGAAGCCCTGGGATTATTATACCAAATCCCGATTCAGAGCCCATATTGATGTTGAAAAATGCATTAATTGTGGATTGTGTTCTAAAAAGCGATGTATGTTCAATGCCATTCAGTTTAAATATTATATTGAGAAAGGTATCCATGGAAGATGGGTTAATGAGACGCAGTGTATGGGATGCGGAAGCTGCGTACTGACATGTCCGACCGGTGCGCTGTCTATGAAACTGGTTGATCCGCCGGAGAGTCTGCAGGGGTATCATCAGCAGCCTTTAGAAAATACGTGGAAGGAGGACCGATAAAATGCTGGATTATACAAATACAACACCGGAGCTACTCAATGAAGTTAATGCGATTTTTAACAAAGAAATAGATCCGATTTTTATGGATCTGGCCCGTAAAATCGAACCGCGCATTGAGAATCCGCGCTATATGCCGTGGCTTCTTGCACATAAGATGAGTGCGGAATGTGCCAAAATTCTTATGGCCCTTCCGGATCCTGACTGGACACCGGATCTTGGGGATCATATGGTGTCTGACACCTTTATCCGGAAGCTTGGTATGGACAAGGAGTATGTACAAAAACAGCTGGAGGAACGCTATTTCAGCGGAGATATTTTCTATAATAAAACTACGGGCGAGCCGATTGTGACGCCCGGCGGCGCTCTGTGGGCGGATCTGCAGAATAACCCCGACTGGATGGAGAAAAATGGTTTCGCCTATTATAAAGGCGTGGCCATGTTCCACGAGTATGATTTTGCTCCCTGTATCGAGGAAACCATGCATGATCTTATGAAAGAGGGTATTCATGGATTGAGTCAGATTTGTCCGAGATATGATTCGGTAAAGGATTGTCCGGAACTTCTTCCGGTAGAGAATTACAAAGAAATTCTCAAAAGCAAGAAAAAGCTTACACAAAACCAGTGTGCCTGCCGGACTCGTTATCCTGAATACGGACAGGACGATCATGTATGCATTTCCGCAGATGAAACAGCAGATTTTATGATAGCACATAATTTGGGAAAAGAAATATCCTTTGAGGAAATGTTCGATTACATACAGAAAGCAGGAAAGAAGATTCCATCTATGCATATAGTCGCTCATACTTTGGATTTGAAAGATATTGGCACTATATTATGCAACTGTAATGTCAACACCTGCTCTGGCCTGCGCCATATCACAGCAACCGGGGGAAAATATCATTATCGGGAAATATACAACAAATCCAGATTCCGTGCAGTTTTGAATCCGGAGAAATGTATTGACTGCGGTTTGTGTTATAAAAAGCGATGTATGTTTGATGCCATTCACAAAAAATTCATCCGTGATTATGGTGATGAGGCTTTGTTTGTTAATGAATCTACGTGTATGGGATGCGGATGCTGTGTGGAAACATGTCCAACCGGTGCATTGAAGATGAAACTGGTGGACCCGCCGGAAGCACTTCTGGGATGGAATGTTGTAGATGGGAAAGCGATTGATCCGAAAGTTATTCATCAGAAAGAAGAAGAGGAAGAACCGGATATCGCATTTTATTGAGAATATGATTTTGATAAGACACGAAAGGAGAATTAAGAATGAAAAAGATTTTATCTATAATGCTGACGCTGGTATTGATTTTTTCGCTTGCAGCCTGTGGCGGTTCCGATCAATCAGGTGGAGACACAACTGCTGAAAATGCAGAGAAATCCGAGGAAAGCGGCGATAGCAGTTCAGAAGATGGTACTGTGGAAATTACTTATGCTACATGGGGTATGGAAACAGAAATGCAGGAAATGGTTGACCTGTATAATGCTTCCCAAAATCAGGTACACGTTACCCTTCAGGTGACTCCGTTGTCGGAATACGGCACATTAATGAATGAAGTTCTTGGTACTGAGGAAGGACCGGATGTCCTTTGGGCCGGATTGCAGACACGCCTCTGGGGAAATGCCGGCATGTTGGCAGAATTGCAGGATAAGGTTACCGAGGATCAGATGGATTTGAGCGTATTTATGGAGTATCCGTTGAAACAAAACTATGTGGGGGATACACTTTACGGAATTCCATGTTATACGGATTCCTATGCGATCTGCTACAATAAGGCTGTTTTTGATAAATACGGAGTGGAATATCCGAAAGAAGGCTGGAACTGGAATGATTATGAAGCCCTTGCTGAAGAATTAAATTCTAAAATCAAGGCAGAAGGAGGCAATGAGTTTGCATCCGCACTTGCTATCAATGAACCGGCTCATGGTACGCTTCTGCTGTTGACATGTAATGGCGCAAAACTTTATAACGAAGATGTTACTGCATGTGCGCTGAATGTTCCGGAATCTGTTGAGATGCTTGAGATGGTACAGCGGATGGTGGAAAGCGGGGCCCAGGCCGATTATGATACGCTTGTGGAAACCAATGCCGCATCACTTTTCCTGTCTGGTCTGGCAGGAATGATTATTATTTGTCCTGACCCAGGAGCAAACGGCCTTTTTGAGGGAACTTCTGTAAAAGAGACTCTTGATTATATTGCTTTTCCAAACGGACCGACATCTGGCACCAATTATATTGATACTGTTACTATGAATAATATTGTAATTAACAGTGGCACAACGAAATTCGATGCAGCGTGGGATTTTGTAAAATGGTATACAACGAATCAGGAAGCCCTTGATGCTTATGCAAAAATTGAATGGCATTTACCGACGAATGTCAACGCCTTTGATGCATGGGAAGCTTCGCATGACTATGCAGAAGTTTATGTAGAGGAGGCAGATAAAGTTGTAACAGTATGGGATGTTCCGCTGTGTAACTATTCCTGTCTCGGACAGATCAGTCCTAACCTGATTCCGGTATTCAACGGTGAGATCAGTGCGGAGGAGGGACTTGCAAATCTGGAAAGCGCAATTAATGAATTGATTACTGCGGAACTCAATAAATAATTTCAGGACTGCTAAGGCGAAAGCCACCCGCTCGCTCAGGCGGCTTTCGCTTATAATATATTGACGGAGATTCAGACAGGAGATACGGATGGGTGATAAGATAGTTATACACACCGGTAAAAGTTCCGGCTTTACGAATACGCATCAAAATTCAAAAGCTGTGTCTAACCGTCTGTCCAGAGCGATTGGACATCTGGAATCCATTCGTCGCATGGTAGAAGACGGTCGTGACTGCACGGAGGTTTTGGTCCAACTCTCAGCGGTCAAATCAGCGGTCAACAATGCAGGAAAAGTGATTCTTCAGGATTATATTGAACACTGTATTGCAGATGCGGTTCGTAATGGAGATATGCAGGTACTGGAAGAATTGAATAAGGCCATTGAAGGTTTTATGAAATAATATCTATATAAAAAGGAAGGAGGATACTGTGAAAGAAAGTAGAGGACAGCCAATAGATGGCGCACTTTAACAAGCTGACTGATGGCAGTCTTTGAAAAAATATTGTTTTGAAATGTTAAGAAGCTAGCTGCGATTCGGAAATGATTCCTTCACGGGTAAGTAGTTTCTTAGCCTGTTTGATAGCCTGTTCTTTCTGTTTTTCTTTCAGAGGTTCAGGCATATCAATCTTGTATAAATCGGTCGGATTCCATACTTCATCAGTACGTAGATGGCAGTGAGAATCATCCGTGCGATAGCAATAATGGCTCGTTTTTTACCAGAAGATTCATTGTTGCAGGGAGTTAATCCCGCCCAACAGTATAAGCGTTTAGAATTAGAAAACGGAGTCATATCGGTGCCAATTTCGGAGATAACAGTGATTGCACTGTTGCGGTCAACACCCGGAATGGTACACAGTAACTGGACAGCATTTTCGTAAGGAGTAATCAAAGAATCAAGCATAGTGTCTATATCATTTCTTGTAGATGTGATATAATCCATATGTGCGCGGACAAGGCGCATACGATATTTTTGGGAATCAGTCATCTGATAGCCTTCGATGGATTCAATGACACTGTCCGACTTCTTCTTAAGGGAACGGAGAAGTCTGGAATCTATTTCTTCGTGGTTGACGGAATTGGTGAATTGTTCGAGCAGGTAATTAATAACAGACGTAGCTGATTTCCCAAAGATATCGGAAACAACCGAATCTAATGCAACATTACAGACAGTGAGCGCATTCTGATATCTGTTCTTTTCGATGGAGCGGCAGGAAGTTAACTTGTAGCGGTATCTTGTGAACTCACGCAAGATACGTATTGGTTTACAGGGAATATAACTTCCTAGAACCAATCCTAATCGAAATAAATCCCCAATCCACTTGAAATCTTTTGTATCGTCCTTGTTACCTTTAACAGCTTTTACCCATTTAGGATTAGCGATGGTGACATTGATTTCATCCTCCAAAAGGTTAAAAACAGGAACCTAGTATTTACCGGTAGATTCCATACAGACATCACAACATTGGTTTTTGATAAGCCATTGACTGTTTCATCACACATTTAGCAGAGAAGTCAAAACAATTCTTACTGTGTGGTCTTGTAGAGCCACTTATTTGTGCTTGAAAAGATGAAACTTACATTGATTATTATGCTGTCTAAAACCGAAGAAAGTCTTTACAACTCACCTCCCCGTGCTTTGTAGCATAGCTTCTTTAAAAACTATTTTATCAATAACGTGGAGATTTGGATGACTTTCATTACTATTTGTGCCGCCAACTAAAAGGCGGCGGAATGGAGATTTCTATGAAAAAACTTAATCTGAGCCAGAAGCGGAAAAGAGAGATTGCAACAGGATATTTATTTATTTTTCCGTTATTTCTTGGTTTGGGGATATTCCATTTTTATGCGTTTTTTAACAATATCTGGATCAGCTTTACCAATAAGAAAGCACTGAAAGACGGAATATTTGTGGGGCTGGAAAATTATGCGAAAGTTATGCAGGATAATAATTTCTGGCAGTCCCTTGGCAATACAGTATGGTATGTTGTGATCTGTGTACCCTGTGTTATTGTGATTTCAACAATACTGGCGGTTATGCTCAACAGCCAGATTCGCGGAAAAGGTATTTTTCGAACCTTGATTTTCTTTCCCCTGGTAACAGCTCCTTCCGCTATTGCTATGACTTGGCGGTGGCTGCTCAATACCCGGTACGGAATGGTTAATAATATTTTACAGTCGTTGGGGCTTGAAACAGTGGCCTGGCTGACTGACGAGAAGTATACACTGATTTCCTGTGCGGTGGTTATTATATGGGGAGCAATCGGATACCAGGTGATTGTCATTCTTGCCGGGCTTCAGAATATCTCAACAACCTATTATGAAGCGGCAAGAATTGACGGTGCAAATAGCTTCAAACAATTTTTTTATATTACACTGCCATTGCTGACACCAACTTTGTATTTTGTCTTAACGCTAGCTGTAATTTCGATGTTTAAAGAATTTGAAATTGTGTATATGCTGATTCCGTCAACAACATATAATACAGCGTCGCCTGCAATTGATGCATCAAGAACAGTAGTGCGCTATTATTATGACCTGACTTTTCGCGGTGAGTTTAATGAAGGATATGGATCGGCAATTTCGGTATGTCTGTTTTTAGTTATCATGGTTGTAACTCTGATTCAGAACAAACTGCAGAAAAAGTGGGTATTTTACGGAGGTTGAGTGAATGAAAAAAGGTAAATGGTTGATTTATTTTGTGCTGATTCTTGCAGTAGCAGTGATGACGATCCCGTTTTTATGGATGCTGCTGACCTCCTTTAAGACATTCGAGGATTCAACAAAAATTCCGCTGCAGATTCTTCCGGAACAATGGATTTTGACAAATTACACGGAAATTTTGGAAGTGTTTCCTATAGCAAAATGGTTTATGAATTCTATTTTAGCGGTTGTTATTTCACTGCTCGCACAGGTGTTTCTGGGCTCGCTCGCTGCGTATGCATTTGCAAGACTTCGTTTTCCGGGAAAAAAATTTCTGTTTATGCTGATGCTTTCGATCATGATGATTCCGGAACAGATTTTTATCATTCCGCGTTATAATACGCTTGCTGCGGTGGGGCTGACGAATACACGGGTGGCTTTATGGATTGTGAGGCTTTTTTCCGTATTTGCAGTATTTATGATGAGACAGTTTATTCTTTCCGTGCCGAGAGAACTGGATGAGGCTGCTATGATTGACGGCTGCGGATATTTTCGGATTTATGCTACGATTATACTCCCGGTATTGAGGGCTCCGATCGTTTCACTTGCGATACTTTCCGGTCTGTCGACCTGGAAAGATATGATGTGGCCGCTGATCGTTATTCGTGACAGGGATAAAATGCCGGTGGTATCCGGGCTTTCCACCCTTGCCGACTATTTCGCAAATAAGTATCCTCAGTTGATGGCAGGCGGCGTACTTTGTTCCATACCGGTAATTATATTTTTCTTTGTTCTCCAGAAATATTTTGTTGCAGGAATAGCTTCTCAGGGAATTAAAGAATAGGGGAATAGCATTGACAATTTCTGGAAGTTTTTTATATACTTAAATGGTATGGTGCAATTTATGCGATGAATTAATATGGGTAATATGCAAAGAAAGAGGAATTAAAGAGCATGCTGTGTGGAACAAATATGACTGACATTAAGATATCTAATCGAAGCGCCATTTTGCGGCTGTTGCATGAAGCAGGCGCGATGTCGCGCAAACAAATTGCCGCACGTTTGAAACTGACACCGGCAACTATTACGGTTATTATCAATGAATTGATGAACGAATCTATTCTTGTGGAAGGAAACAGTGTTCCGAATGCCGGCGCAGTGGGAAGAAGAGAGGTAATGGTTGAAATCAGCCGTGAAAAATATGTGGCTTTGGGTCTTGCTCTTAGCCAGGGACTGGTAAAATTTACAGTGGTTAATCTGCATGGTGAGATAATCCATGAAGAGACTTTTAAACTCCCGGAAATTCTGACACCTGAGTATTTTGCGGAGACAATAGGCAGACAGATTCAGTTGAAGATTGCTTCTTATGGTTATTCGGAGAATTTTATTATTGGGATAGGCATTACAGTCTGCGGAGTTGTTGATTTCGCAAATGGGATTATTCTTGATAGTGATGGAATATGGGAAGAGAAAAATGTTCCAATTGTAAAGATGTTTCGGAAGCAGTTCTCTTTTCCGGTTATTGCGGCAAATAATGTACGCAGCTATGCCAATGCTTATGCTTTTTTGCAGCATGACTCCCAATTGCAGAATATGCTGTTTATACGTAACGAGGCAACCATGGGGGTCTCGCTCATTTTGAACGGGCAGTTTTATGGAGGCGACAGGAATCTTGCTGCCGGAATTGCTCATTTTACAGTCGTTCCCAATGGACGTAAGTGTCATTGCGGAAAACGTGGCTGCCTTGACACAATTGCATCACAGGATGGAATGATGGCGAGTCTCAGAACTCATTTTGGAGAAGAGACGACACCGCTGCTTTATGAAAAGGTCGGCGGAGATTTTTCGCGTGTTACTTTTTCCATGTTTGTTGATGCTGCATATGCGGGAGACAGCGGTGCGGCAGAAATAATCCGGAATGCACAGGAGATTTTTGCCAATGCAATTACATTTTCAATCCAGCTTCTGGATGTGCAGCAAATTGTTTTCTATGGTTCTATGTTTGAGAATCATCACTTTTTTGATTCTCTGCAAAAAATGCTGGTAAAAAAGATAGACGGAAATTATAAGGAGAATTTTTATAAAGTAGTTCCTTCGGATATGAATCTTGATCTGAGAGCTGCTCCGATTCTCGTAGTGAGCAGTTTTTTCGGTGAGGGAGGGCATAGAAATTATTAGAGAGATTGTAATCAAAAACAGGGGCTGTCGGGAAATAGATAGTTCTACACAGGGGCAGATGTGATCCATGCGGATCACATCTGCCCCTGAAATTTATCTTTTAAAAAGAAAAAGATGGCTAACGACAACCATCTTTTCTCCGTTCCATGTTATAATGGAACTATGCTTAAACAAGATTATTATAACGACTTTTTTGAAATTGGGCAACAAAAAATCAACTTCAGTTTCTACGAATTGAGTTTACCCGACGACGATCCAGTCTATACCCTGAAAAAAGTAATGGAGAAATTAGATTTTTCAGGTCTTCTGGCTTGTTATTCAGATAAGGGAAGAACCGGGTATAACCCAATCATGTTGTATTCTGTTGTAGTTACTTACGCAAATATGCGAGGAGTCAGGGCGGTTGACCGTATCGTGGACCTGCGCCAGAGGGATGCTTTTTATGACTTTAAAGGGAAAAAACTAACGGGCGAAATCCTGGATGAATTGAACTATCAGTTTATGCGCCGCCTGCAAAAAGAAGGACTCATTACGCTGAAAGAACTCTACATCGATGGGACAAAGATTGAAGCGAACGCAAACAGATACACATTTGTCTGGCGTAGAAGCATAAACTATCATCTTGCCGGTCTGCTGGACACCATAGACGCCCTTTACGCAAAGTACAACGCATTTCTGTATGAGAACAGATATGGACCGAAATACGACCTTGGAGAAGCCCGGATGTTCGTGATTGAAGGGATGGAAAAGGTCAGGAAAGTGATAGAAGAAAACAGGCAGCGGAAGCTGACAAAGCATAAGAAGATCTCGAACGATACCATTATTGAGATCGATAACTGTTCCCCGCTTGAGATCTTAAAACTGCAGAAAAATCTGATGCGGATAGCAGAAGGCGAAGGGATCGGGTTTGTCAGTGGAATGGGAAAGCATAAGCCGGAGATCCAGAAGCTTTATGAGGAATTGGAAGAATGCGGCAAGCGCCTTATGGAATATAAGGAATGTTTTGAGATTATGGGAAAAGACCGTAACAGCTATTCCAAGACGGATCTGGAAGCAACATTTATGCGGATGAAAGAGGACCATATGCTGAACGGGCAGTTAAAGCCGGCATACAATGTCCAGATCGCAGTAGAGAATTATTTTATTGTCCACAGTTATGTAAGCAGCGACCGGACGGACTATAACACATTGATCCCTGTTTTGGAAAAGCATCAGAGAGCATTCGGGGATACACTGGAGGCGCTTACTGCCGAAAGCGGCTACTGCAGTGAAAAGAACCTGCTGCATCTGAAGGAGAACGGAATCCGGAGCTATATCAAGCTCCAGGATCATGAGAAACGGAAGAGCCGTGCATACAAAGAAGATATCGGAAAGTATTACAACATGACATACGCTGTCTTTGAAGATGAGCATTACTATATCTGCCATGATGGCAGGGAGCTGCACCATATCCGGACAGAAAGCAAAGAACAGGATGGATATACCCAGACGTTTGAGGTATATGGATGTGCGGACTGCAGCGGCTGTGAGCGTAAAGCCAGGTGCCTTTATAAATACAATGCGGAAAAGAATCCTGACCGGAATAAGGTCATGAAGGTCAATGAACGATGGGAAGAATTGAAAGAAGAATCCAATGCGAACATCCAGAGCGAGACGGGAATCCTGAAACGCCAGACACGCTAGATCCAGACGGAAGGACACTTCGGGGACATTAAGGAAAACGAGGACTTCCGGTGGTTCAACTATCGGTCAGCGGAAAAAGTATATAAAGAGTTTATGCTGTATGCAATCGGCAGGAACATCATGAAATACCACCGGTTTCTGCATCATGAAATCGAAAAATATGAGGGAAAAAGGAGCAGAAAGCAGTTTAGACAAAGGAGCGCTTCTCAAAATCCAAACAAGGGGGTTTTGCGCCCTAAAACAGATAGTTATAAAAGAAGGAGGCAGTCCGTAGAAAATCAGTGCCTTGAAAAAGTCTGAATTTCTGCCGACCTGTCTCCTTCTTACACATCAGGGACCAAAACTGCTATTTCCCGACAGCCCCTTTGGTTTATACATTTTTTCTATACTCAGAAGGAGAGATGCCTTTCGTTTTTTGAAAAATACGGCTGAAGTACAAAGGATTGTCATAGCCTACAATACGAGCAATCTCATTAATGCTATAATGCTGATTTTGCAGAAGAATTTCTGCATTATATATTCTCTTTTTCATAATATATTGTTTTGGTGTAATTCCAGTATATAATCTGAAATTGCGGATCAACCAGCTTGTGCTGACAAAATTCTGTTTGGCATAATCATCGATGTTGATCTGTTCATTATAGTGTTCACTAAAGTAGGAAACAACACGGTCTATTTCAGCAGCAGTACGAGAGCTTGTGATAGTGATAGAAGAATGAAAATCGCGTTGTAGCTTTATAAAAATCTGGCGTAAATACATTTCCAGCATTTCAGGGTATCCATCCTGACACATCTGTAATTCTTTTATCATTGATTGGAAAAGAGTTTTATATTCGGAATCAAAACCACAATAAAAAACTTTTTTATCATTGGTTAATCCATAAGAATGTAGTAAATTAGTAACATTGTTACCGGTAAAGTGAACCCAGAAAACTTCGGTCTGGTCGTTGGCGTAATATTCATATTTTTGAGGTTCTTTAGGTCGATACAATACCATATGGCCAGCTGGAACAATGGTTTCTTCCGTATCGCTGCCAAAATGAAAATGTGCTTTTCCAGCAGCAATGTATAATAGCTGAAAGTCAAGCCTGCCCCGGGGACGCCATGTAGGAAGTTTTGGTTTGGTATATAATTTGTATGTACCGCACATGGTTATCACCAAGGGTTTTGATTTGTCTTTTCGGTCAACAGTAGAATTATTCAGATAAGCATTGTTTGTATACATTTTAATCCCCTCATTAAAAGTATTACTGCAACTGTAAGCACAATGATAGATAAAAACTATCTGTATTGATAATTATTATACCATAAATAATACTATTTTGTGCATGCTTTTGGTGATATGACGCAATAGATTATTGCAATTTCCATATAATAATATCATTTTGTGCATATTTTATGCGATTTGTGACATGGCTCTTTTAATGTATCTTGTTATATCATAGATATAACAAAGTTGTGGAAACAAAATGAGGGTACATTGAAAGGAGAAGTTTCACATGGAAGAAAAAAAATACCTGAAATGGTATAACAAGGTTGGTTATGGTTCGGGGGATCTGGCAGGAAATGTAGTATATGCGTTCCTCTCATCATTCGTAATGCTTTATTTGACCAATACGGTAGGTTTGAATCCCGGTATTATCGGAACACTGATCATGGTATCAAAGCTATTTGACGGAATCAGTGATATGTTCTTTGGAACGATGATCGACAAAACAAAAAGCAGACTTGGAAAAGCAAGACCTTGGATGCTTTATGCGTATATTGGTTGTGCGGTAACACTTGTAGCAAACTTTGCAATACCGGACACTCTTGGAACAACGGCACAGTATGCATGGTTCTTTGTTGCATATACACTGTTAAATGCAGTATTCTATACTGCGAACAATATTGCGTATGCATCATTGGTTACTTTCTGTACAAAAAACAGCAGAGAACGTGTTGAGATGGGGTCATGTCGTTTTATCTTTGCATTTTCGACAAGCTTACTGATTCAGTCTGTTACAGTCCAGTTTGTAAGAGCAGCAGGCGGTGGAGCAGCTGCATGGAGAACAGTTGCGGTAGTATATGCAGTTATTGGTCTGATCGTAAATACGATTTCCGTATTTTCAATCAAGGAGCTTCCGGAAGAAGAACTGAAAGCAGGTAAAGATTACACAGAAGAAAAGTATGGTTTGGTAGAGGCTGCAAAGCTTTTATTTTCCAATAAGTATTATCTTATGATCTGTGCTACTTATATTTGTCAGCAGATTTATTCAGCTATGTTAAATATGGGAATTTATTACATGATCTACATACTGAAAAATGAAGATTTATATTCTATATTCTCATGGGCAATCAATATTCCTGTCATCATTGCAATGTGTATCACACCTATGCTGGTAGAGAAGATGAAAGGTTTATATAGAATGAACCTTGCAGGTTATATTCTTGGAACAGCAGGACGTGTCGGAGTGATTTTTGCCGGCTATATGGGTAGTGTTCCGCTTATGCTTGCGTTTACAGCGGTTGCAGCACTTGGAATGGCACCATGGCAGGGGGATATGGGAGCCGTAGTTGCAAGCTGTTCGGAATATACATACCTTACAAAACATAAACACATTGATGGAACAATGTATTCCTGTACTTCTTTCGGAACAAAGATCGGTGGAGGAATCGGAGTTGCTCTTTGCGGATGGTTACTTGATGCAAGTGGATTTGTGAAAGAAGCAACAATCCAGCCAGAATCCTGCCTGAACATGTTGCATGTTATGTATTTGTGGATTCCGATGGTATTGTCATTGGTTATTACATTTATCATGTCAAGAATGAATGTAGAAGATGCTAATAAAAAGCTTAGAAAACAGTTGGAGGAGTGCTAAAATGGAATACAAGGGTATGAAAGAGGATGAACGTTTCATTTCAGTTACACCAAGCAAAAGACAGATCGCTTATCAGAATATGGAGTATTTTTGCTTCATCCATTTTACAGTAAATACTTTTACAGGAAGTGAGTGGGGATTAGGTGATGAACCGGAATCTATCTTCAATCCTGAAGAGTTAGATGCCCGCCAGTGGGCAAAGACAGCTACTGAAGGTGGAATGAAGGGATTAATACTGACTTGTAAACATCATGATGGCTTTTGCTTATGGCCAAGCAAGTATACAGAACATAGTATTAAAAACTCACCTTATAAGAACGGAAAAGGTGATATTGTTCGCGAAACAGCAGAGGCATGTAAAGAATATGGATTAAAATTTGGAGTCTATCTCTCACCATGGGACAGAAATAATGAATCTTATGGAAAAGGCAAAGAATACGATGACTACTATGTGAACCAGCTTACAGAGCTTCTGACAAACTACGGTGACATATTTGTAATCTGGCTTGACGGAGCATGTGGCGAAGGCAGCAATGGAAAGAAACAGGTTTATGACTGGCAGAGGTATTATGAAGTGATGCGTAAACTCCAGCCAAACGCTGTGATCTCAATTTCAGGTCCGGATATCCGTTGGTGTGGAAACGAAGCCGGACAGGTTCGTCCAAGTGAGTGGAGTGTCGTTGCAGCAGATATGACAGATCCGGCGATTACAGCACAGCTCAGCCAGCAGGAAGATAATGAAGAGTTCAGAAATCGTCCGTTAGATGAAACACAGGCAGATCTTGGAAGTCGTGAATGCCTGCGTAATGAAGAAAAATTAGCATATTATCCGGCAGAAACAGATGTTTCTATCCGTCCAGGCTGGTTCTATCATGAGGAAGAAGATGATCAGGTTCGTTCTTTCGAAAACCTGAAAGAGATTTATTTATCTTCAGTTGGTGGAAATACAACACTTCTGTTGAATCTTCCGCCAATGAAAAATGGAAGACTTCATCAGACAGATGTTAATAATGTAAAAATGCTTGGAGATTTTATAAGAAGCACGTTTAAAGACAATTTGGCAGATATCGCTGAAATTACAACAGTTCCGGAGAAGGATGCGGAAGGTAAAAATGCAGATCTTTTAAGAGTAGATGATTATGAGAATGTGTTCAGAAATAAAGTCGGGGACAGAGAATTGACAATTCATCTGCAGTGGACAGAGAAAAAGAAATTATCTTATCTGGTATTAAAAGAGGCAATTCCTTTCAGTCAGCGAGTGGAGAAGTTTTCTGTATGGTATGCGGCAGAAGACGCAAGAAAAGAAAAAATGGTGGATGCTACCACAATTGGTTATAAGAAGATTATCGATTTGCAGGGCGTAGAAACAGATGCAATTGAAATTCGTATTGAAGATTCAAGAGTTGCTCCTGTAATCTCGTTTGTAGGTGTATACTAAAATAGAACAAGAAATTTTTAACGAACGAATCCCAAAAATCTTTTTTTGGGATTTGTTTGGAAAGGAAGGAAAAATATGAATGCTGATATGAAATGGTTGGATAATCCGGAAGTATTTCGGGTGAATCAGTTGGAAGCACACAGTGATCATTGTTATTATTTGGATTATTCGGACATGAAAAAAGAGAAAAACCCATTATTTCAGTCATTAAACGGACAGTGGGAGTTTTCTTATAGTAAAAATGTAAAAAGCAGACCGGTTAATTTTTATGAGGAAACATTTGATGCATCAGGGTTTGATAAAATTATGGTTCCGGGACATATTGAACTGGCTGGATATGATAAAGTCCGTTATATCAACACCATGTATCCGTGGGAAGGAAAAGAGTACCATAGAGGAGCTTACAGCATGGAGGCGACCGGAGCAGAAAAAGGAATGTTTTCAGAAGCAGAGTACAATCCGGTAGGTTCTTATATCAAATACTTCGATCTGGATAAGAGCATGTGTGGAAAAAGAATCCATATTTGCTTTGAAGGTGTAGAAGAAGCGATGTATCTGTGGCTGAATGGTCAGTTTATAGGCTATGCAGAAGATAGTTTTACGCCTTCTGAGTTTGACCTGACACCTTATATAAAAGAAAAGGGAAATGTGCTGGCAGTTCAGGTTCATAAGATGAGCACAGCAGCATTTTTAGAGGATCAGGACTTTTTCCGCTTTTTTGGAATCTTTAGAAATGTTACTTTGAAAGCGATACCGGATGTACATATGGATGATGTATGGTTTCAACCTGTGTTGAATCAGGACAATGTAAGTGGAAGCGTATCTGTCAGCATGAAAGTATCTGCACCGGATGCTCAGAATATCACTGCTGATTTTATTTTAAAAGACAGGGAAGAAAATCTAGTAGCAGAAAAATCTGTACAGTTAAAGAAAGAAAATGACCACTTAGATGGTACAATCTGTATTGATTTAGAAGCTGTTAGACTGTGGGATAATCATGATCCTTATTTATATCATGCGTATGTAGAACTTAAAGCAGAAGATGGAAGCTTAGTAGAAGTAATTCCTTACGATATTGGTTTCAGAAGAATTGAGATTATTGATAAGATTATTTATTTAAATGGAAAACGCCTGGTTATTACAGGAGTAAACCGTCATGAGTGGAATCCAAAAACAGGAAGATGCATTGGATTAGAAGATATGCGAGCAGATATCGCATGTATGCTCAGAAATAATATTAATTCGGTACGCACCTGTCATTATCCGGATCAGATACCGTGGTATTATATGTGCGACAATGCAGGAATTTATGTGATGGCAGAAACGAATCTGGAAAGTCATGGATCCTTCCAGAAATTAGGGGCGATCGAACCATCCTGCAATGTGCCGGGATCTTTTCCACAGTGGAAAGAGGCTGTGCTTGATCGTGCAAGAAATAATTTTGAAACATTTAAAAACCATACATCCGTTTTATTCTGGTCTTTAGGAAATGAATCTTATGCGGGTGATGACATTGAAGCAATGAACGTTTATTTTGCTGAAAAGGAAGATGGAAGATTAGTTCATTATGAAAGTTCTTATTACAATAGGGCATATGAGGATACGATTTCTGATTTGGAAACAAGAATGTATGCAAAGCCGGAGGATGTAGAGGAGTATTTGAATAACAATCCGAAGAAACCATATATTTTATGTGAATTTATGCATGACATGGGTAATTCCATGGGAGGTCTGGGAGCTTATATGAAGCTGATTGATAAATATGATATGTATCAGGGTGGATTTATATGGGATTTTATCGATCAGGCAATTCTTGTAAAAGATCCGGTGACAGGAAAAGAAGTTTTACGCTATGGCGGAGACTTTGACGATAAACCTTCAGACTATGAATTCTCAGCAAATGGAATCGTATTTGCTGACAGAAAAGAGAAACCGGCAATGCAGGAAGTGAGGTATTACTATGGCTTATACAGATAAATTAAGAGTGGTCTATGGTGACTATACACTTGGTGTACATGGTGAAGGATTTGATTATATTTTTTCTTATGCACAAGGCGGACTCGAATCTATCGTGAAAAACGGATATGAGTGGCTGTACCGTTGTCCCAAACCTGCTTTCTGGAGAGCACTGACAGACAACGACAGAGGAAGCAAGTTCCATATTAAAAGCGGAAGCTGGCTTTCAGCAGATATGTTCATTGACTGCAAGGGAATACAGGTCATTATGGATGGAGAGGAGCAGAAACCATATGCACCGGACAATAACAGCTTTGGTGGGGATATTTTTGCTGATGAGATCATAGTAAAATATACTTATGAGACGATATCTAATCCGTCAACAACGGTACTTGTGACATATAGGGTTGATGCATCCGGAAAAATCCGTGTGGATGTACATTATAATGGAGTAAAAGGACTGCCTGAGCTTCCGGTGTTTGGAATGCGTTTTATCATGCCGACACTTGCAGATAAATATATCTATAAGGGTTTATCTGGTGAGACATATCCGGATAGAAAAGCAGGTGCCGAAAAAGGCATTTACGAAGTCACAGATCTGAGCTTAACACCTTACCTTGTCCCACAGGAATGTGGAATGAGAATGGATACAGAGTGGCTCGAAATTTGCAGACATACAAGTCTTGACAATAGTAGAACAGATCATTCGCCACAGACACTCCGCATTGAGAAGATGGATCGGGAATTTGCTTTTTCATGCCTTCCTTATACAGCATCTGAAATTGAAAATGCTCTGCATCATGAGGAATTACCACCAGCAAGAAGAACGGTTTTATGTGTATACGGAGCAGTCAGAGGAGTCGGAGGTATCGACAGCTGGGGAACTGATGTGGCAGACGAATATCATGTCAGTGCAGAAGAGGATATCAAATATTCATTCACCATCTGTTAGTCGCAATTGAAGTGTAGAACGGTATCGGAAAGCAGATCTAAGAAAAAGAGGGTGGCTCTAAATGCTGTTAGTATACGAAAACAAAGATAAGGGAATATCAGCAGAGTGGAAAAAAACAGTACATATGCCACCCCATTTACATGAAGCAATAGAGGTTGTGTATGTCACAAATGGAAATATTGCACTTGGAGTCGGAATGGAGCTGTATAACATGGACGAAGGTGATTTTGCGATAGTGTTTCCGAATGTGATACACCATTATCAGGTTTTTGACGAAAAAGAAAATAAAGCTATTTTCCTTTATATAGATCCGGCAGTTCTTTCAGGATTTTTGAAAGAATTACAAATATACAGTCCCCAAAATCCGGTGTTAAAAAAAGAAAATGTACATCCGGATGTGGTTCATGCAATAAAATTTTTGATGCAAAATCCAGAGTGTACTCCGATATTGGCACAGGCATATGCGCAAATAATTCTTGCATATGTATTCACTGAAATGCCGATGATCGATAAAAAATCATTAGGAAGTAATGATTTGATTTACAATTCTGTGGAGTATATAGCAAAAAATTTTAGAGATGAAATCAGTCTTGAAAAGATGGCATTCGATCTGGGGATAAGTAAATACGTGTTGTCGAGAATGTTTGCTAAAACTTTTCATTGTAACTTCAGCAAATATTTGAATGGCGTGCGATTAAATTATGCAGTTGGTGCATTAGAAAATACGCAGGATACGATAACAAACATATGTCTTGAATGTGGTTTTGAAAGTCAAAGGACATTTAACCGGGTTTTTAAAGAGAGGTACAAGATAACGCCAAGAGAATATCGTAAAAGATTAGAGATTGGGCTATAGGACTATTCCTTGAAGATTTAATTTCTGCTATAGGCAAAAGCTATGGATTCGTTAGAATTTGCAATAACACTTGAAAATAATGAAAAATAGTGTAAAAATAGTGAAAATTTAATGGAAAAAAAGGTAAGCATAAAAGAAAAATTTTCTAAAAAGCTTATTTTAGATGTACAAAAATTGGTGGAAAAAGGTGCCTCTAAGGAGAAAATTGGACTCAGGGGACCTATGCCGCCGGGAGTATTGTTTGCTGTATATGATTCTAAAACAGGAAATCCTGATTATATTCCACCGGAATATTGCGATATTCCCGGATTACTGGATGAGTTGGTGGAGTATGTAAATACAACGGATGATCACCCTCTGATTATAGCAGCAGTTGTACATTATCAATTAGTGACAATACATCCGTTTGAAGATGGCAATGGCAGAACTGCAAGACTGTTATCCGGTTATATTATGGATTTGAACGGCTACGGATTTAATGGAATCGGATCGTTGGAAGAGTATTTTGCATACGATATTGATGAATATTATGAATCCATTCAGATGGGACTCCCTGCGTTGTATTATTCCGGAAGAGAGAATCCACCACATCCCGAGATCTGGATTCATTATTTTCTGCGGATGGTAAAGCTTTATTCTGGAAAAATCTGTGATTTACAGTTGGCATCTGAAGAGCAAGATATTGCAGGAAGTCTGTCATTTCTGAAAGGGAAGGAAAAAGAACTGTTACAGTTTTTGATTAAGAACTATCGGAGAGAGTTTACTCCGATTGAAGTCAGTAGAGAATTGTCGGTTACAAATAAGACAATTATTAACAGACTGGCGGTTCTGGTAAAAAATGGATTTGTGCTTCCTATATTAGTCAATCAGAGAATCCGCTCCTATGAATTAAGTGAATTTACCAAAGATCATGAAAAAGAAATTTTGAAAGTTTTATAGGAATTTTATTTGTTTCTGCTGGGATACTGTGCTACTATTTAGACAGGGCAGAATGAAATGAAAAACCATCAGGTTGGCGGGCGTAATATTACGTTGGATGTGGATGCAATGGATGAAAATGGTGAGGAGATCGACATTGAAGTTCAGGGTAATTCAGAAGGAGCACATGTCAGACGCGCACGTTATCACAGCAGTATGGTTGATTCGAGAATGCTCAAGGAGGGACAGGCATTTAGGGAACTGAAGGGTTCCTATGTGATATTTATTTATAAGCATGACAAGTTCCGAAAGGGTTTACCTTTGTATCATGTAGAACGATATGTAGGCGAAACGAATGAACAGTTTCGTGACGGCTCACATATCATTTACGTGAATGGAAATTATAAAGGGAATGATGAGATTGGTCAGTTGATGCAGGATTTTTGGGAGAAAAATCCGGAGTGCATGCACTACACGGAACTGGCAGAAAGTGTGAAACATTTTAAAGAGAAAGAAGGAGGGCGTGAAGAAATGAGTGAGATTGTAGAGAGATATGGTGATGAAAGAGCATTAATGGCAAATATAACATCAGTTCAAAATCTCATGAACAACATGAAATGGACGTTAGACCAGGCACTTGACGCACTTGGAATTAAGGGGAAGGAAAGAACACTTATCACCCAGCAGTTACAAAAATAATAAAGCATTAAGTAAGGAGAGGCTTCTGAAAAAGGGAGTCTCTTTTCTTTATAGCATCAAGTGCATTTCAGACCACACGCCCCGTTCTTCCACAAAATTGTTGTCAAAACCGCCACAGAGTTATAATATAGTAAAAAGACGTGCGCAAAGCAGTCCGTGAAAAGAAAAGTAATAGGCAGGTCTGGTTGATGCATAGAAGTGATCGTTACGGAAAATAGAGGAGAAAAAGATGTTATTAGAACCAATTATCACAAGTTTATTAGAGACAGACATGTACAAGTTTTCGATGGGACAGTGTATTTACCATCAGTTTTCAGATTATAAGACAACCTGGTCTTTTAAATGCAGAAATACCGACGTTCACTTTACCCATGAGATGGTGGAGGAGATCAAGGAGCAGATCAAGGCATACTGTGGATTGCGTTTCACAGAAGAGGAGCTGGAATATCTGCATAAGATCAAATGGATGAAGGGAAGCTATGTGGATTTTTTAAGACTGTGGCAGCCTCGATATGAAGATTATGAGATTACGGAGGACGCAGAATGTGGACTGACGATCGAAACATTCGGAACATGGCTGAACACTTCCCTGTATGAGATTCCGACACTTGCCATTGTAAATGAAGTTTATTTCCGCATGGCATATCATTATGACGATCTGCTTGCAAGTTTTGAGAAAAAGCTGGATGAAAAAATTACTTTATTGAAAAACAGTACCTATAACCTTGGACTGTTCAGCGAATTTGGACTCAGAAGAAGACTCTCTGCCGGGGCACAGGAACTGGCAGTGAAAAAATTAAACGAGAATAAATATCCTTGCTCTACGTTTGTAGGAACATCCAATGTTTTCCTTGCAAAAAAATACGGCATCACTCCGGTAGGAACGATGGCGCATGAATGGATCATGTGTGTCGGACAGGGAAATCATAAGCACAATCCTGCATATTCAAACTGGTATGCGCTGGATTCGTGGGTAAAAGAATACGGTATTTTAAATGGAACGGCATTGACCGATGCGATTACAACAGACTGCTTCTTAAGAGATTTCCAGTTGACTTACGCAACACTGTTCTCCGGTGTGCGTCATGACAGCGGCGATCCGTTTGAGTGGGGAGAGAAAATGATCCGTCATTACGAGAGCCTTGGAATCGATCCGAAAACGAAAACACTGTTATTTAGCGACAGTCTTGATTTCGAGCGTGCAGATAAGATCGCATCTTATTTTGCAGGAAGAGTAAAAATTGCATTTGGAATCGGAACTTATATTTCAAATGACACGGATGTTCCGGCGTTGAATATTGTCATGAAGACAACCAAGTGTAATGGAATGGATGTTGCCAAGATTTCGGATACTCCGGGAAAAGGCATGTGCAAAAATCCGGAATATGTGGAATATCTTCAGAGATGTATCAGCTGGAGAATGGAAAACGACAGATAAAAAGAAAGGTGTGGGGGTATGCAGAACTATTCAGGAGAAGCTGGGTTACAGTATCATTTACAGATCAGACCGGGGGATGTGGGGCGTTATGTGATCCTGCCGGGAGATCCGAAGCGGTGTGAGAAGATCGCAAAACATTTTGAGGATGCAAAACTTGTGGCAGACAGCAGGGAGTTTGTCACCTACACAGGTTATCTGGAAGGTGAGAAGGTCAGCGTGACATCCACCGGGATTGGCGGACCGTCCGCATCAATTGCAATGGAGGAACTGGTGCAGTGCGGTGCAGATACATTTGTGCGTGTTGGAACATGTGGCGGAATTGATCTGGATGTCAAGGGCGGTGATATTGTGATCGCTACCGGAGCAGTCCGCATGGAAGGAACCAGCAGGGAATATGCACCGATTGAGTATCCGGCAGTGGCAGATCTTGAGGTGGCAAATGCACTTGTTGAGGCAGCAAAGGAACTGGGGTTTACTTATCATACCGGAGTAGTCCAGTGCAAAGATGCATTTTACGGACAGCATGAGCCGGAGCGCATGCCGGTAAGCTATGAACTTTTGAATAAATGGGAGGCATGGAAACGTCTGGGCTGCAAGGCATCTGAGATGGAATCAGCAGCATTGTTTATTGTGGCTGCGCATCTGAAAGTCCGCTGTGGTTCTGATTTTCTTGTTATGGGAAATCAGGAGCGCAATGCCCTCGGCATGGATAATCCGATCGTTCATGACACGGAGGCAGCAGTGACGGTCGGTGTGGAGGCAATCCGCAGACTGATCAGGGCAGACCGTGAAAAATAGTGCGTGAGTTGGAAAAGTTTTACCTGAAAAGCAGATTTCAATGGAGAACAGAAAATGGGGTGTGAGAATCATGGAAGCAAAAAAGTACCGTAGAATTTTTACGATTGTAGTTGATTCCTGTGGAATCGGTGGAGCAAAAGATGCAGAACGTTTCGGCGATGCGGGAACTGACACGTTAGGACATATTGCGGAGACGGTGGGCAATCTTTCAATTCCGAATATGCAGAAACTGGGAATTGCCAATTTAAAAGAGCTGAAGAATATCGCACCGGTGGAAAAACCAATGGGATATTTTACAAGGCTCTCTGAGGCGAGCAACGGAAAAGATACCATGACCGGACACTGGGAAATGATGGGACTTCATATTACCAAGCCATTTTTGACGTTTACCGAGCACGGTTTTCCAAAGGAACTGATCGATGAACTGGAAAAACGTACCGGTCACAAAGTGATTGGAAACAAGAGTGCGAGTGGAACCGAAATCTTAGAGGAACTGGGCGAGGAAGAGATCGCAACCGGACACATGATCGTGTATACATCTGCGGATTCGGTTCTTCAGATCTGTGGAAACGAGGAAACGTTTGGGCTAAAGGAACTTTACCGATGCTGTGAGATCGCCAGAGAGATCACCATGAAAGATGAATGGAAAGTGGGGCGTGTCATTGCAAGACCTTATGTTGGAAAGAAAAAAGGTGAGTTTGTCCGCACCAGCAACCGTCATGATTATGCCTTAAAGCCATATGGAAGAACTGTATTAAATGCGTTAAAAGATGCCGGATATGATGTGATCTCTGTCGGAAAAATCCGGGATATTTTTGACGGGGAAGGAATCACGGAATCCAATAAGTCCAGAAGCTCAGTTCACGGAATGGAGCAGACGATCGAGATTGCAGAGCGCGATTTTACCGGACTTTGCTTTGTGAATCTGGTAGATTTTGACGCACTTTGGGGACACAGAAGAAACGTAAAAGGATACGCAGAGGAACTGGAACGCTTTGACGTGAAACTCGGCGAACTTCTTAAGGTACTTCGGGAAGATGATCTTCTTATCATCACGGCAGATCACGGAAATGATCCAACCTATAAGGGGACAGACCACACCAGGGAACAGGTGATGTTTGTTGCATATTCGCCTTCCATGAAGGAGTCAGGAAAGCTTGAAGATCAGGATACATTTGCAGTGATCGGGGCAACGATTGCAGATAATTTTGGTGTGCAGATGCCGGAAGGCACGATTGGTACGTCATTGCTTGCAGAGTTGAAGTGACATAAGAACGTGAAATACTGAAGTGAGAGAAGAGTGGAAAATACTGATGTGCTGGCATATTGGGAAAGCAAAATAAAGCAGAAAATCAAGAAATACATTTTTGCATGATGAGTAAGCTATACGATGCCTGGGCAGCCGGCAGTAGAAAGGAAAAACATGGATAAAAAAGATATTTTAAGCAGAGTAGATCACACACTGCTTTCACAGACTGCAACATGGGAAGAGATCCGGCAGATTTTAGACGATGGAATAAAATATGGATGCGCTTCTGCCTGTATCCCGGCTTGTTATGTGAAACAGGCGGCAGAGTATGTCGATGGGAAACTGCCGATCTGTACAGTGATCGGATTCCCAAACGGATACCACACAACGGCGACGAAAATTTTCGAGACAAGGGATGCGGTCGCAAACGGAGCTGACGAGATCGATATGGTCATTAATATCGGATTTTTGAAAGACAAACGGTATGATGAAATCGAGCAGGAAATCCGAAAAATCCATGAGGCATGCAGCGGAAAAACCTTAAAAGTAATCATTGAGACGTGCCTTCTAACAGATGAGGAGAAGATCAAGATGTGTGAGATCGTGACGAATGCAGGCGCAGAGTTCATTAAGACCTCCACCGGATTTTCCACCGCAGGAGCTACTTTTTCGGATGTGGAACTGATGCGAAAACACATCGGTGCGAACGTGAAAGTAAAGGCAGCCGGAGGAATCTCTTCTTTTGCGGATGCGGAAAAATTTATTGAGCTTGGCGCAGACCGGCTTGGCACGAGCCGGCTGGTGAAAATTATGAAAAATGTATAAGTCGTTGTAGAAATTGAGTAAAGACCATAAAATAAGCGGTTTTTACTCAATTTTTTTTTGCATACTCGGAAACAATATGTTATAATTCGTGCATTGCACTTACACTATGACAGAGTAATGTGTATGTGCTATGAGATGGAGAGGAATGCAAAGAAAATGTTACAGACGATAGAACAAATCAACAATGTAGTAAATAACTTTATCTGGGGTGTGCCCGCAATGATCTGCATTATCGGTGTCGGCCTGTTTTTGAGTGTCCGAACCCGTTTTTTGCAGATCCGCAAATTTCCGTATGCGATGAAAGTGACCATCGGACGTATGCTGAAAAAGAGAGAGGCATCGGATGGAGCACTGACTCCGTTTCAGGCGGTCTGTACCGCACTCGCGGCGACAGTTGGAACCGGAAATGTGGCAGGTGTGGCAGGCGCGATCGCAATCGGCGGACCGGGTGCAGTTTTCTGGATGTGGATATCCGCAATCCTTGGCATGTGCACCAAGTTTTCCGAGGTGACACTTGCCGTACATTTCCGCGAGACAAATGCCAACGGAGAGTTGGTCGGCGGACCGATGTATTACATCAAAAACGGTTTGAAAAAACACTGGCTTTGGCTTGCGTACCTGTTTTCTGCTTTCGGAGTTCTGACCGTATTCGGAACCGGAAATGCAACGCAGGTCAACACGATCACTACGGCAATCGACTCAGCACTTTATAATTTTAACCTGCTCTCCGAGGAATCCGCACCGACCTTAAACCTGGTCATCGGAATAGTTTTAGCCGCACTGATCGCATTAATTTTGATTGGTGGAATTAAAAGAATTGGACAGGTGACAGAGAAACTGGTGCCATTTATGGCGATCATTTATATTTTCCTGGCGATCGGTGTTGTACTGATCAATTTCAGATCCATTCCAGCGGTATTCGGTTCTATTTTTGAGGGTGCATTTAACCCGGCAGCCGTGACAGGCGGAGCAGTGGGAAGCTTTTTCATAAGTATGAAAAAGGGTGTTTCCAGAGGTATTTTTTCCAATGAGGCAGGACTTGGAACCGGTTCGATCGCACATGCCTGTGCCGATACGAGAAAACCGGTAAAACAGGGATTTTTCGGTATTTTCGAAGTGTTTGTGGACACGATCGTGATCTGTACACTGACCGCACTGGTCATTTTATGCAGCGGCGTTCCGGTTGGATATGGCGAGGCAGCAGGTGCAGAGCTTACCATCAGCGGATTCACCTCCGTATATGGTGGCTGGGTATCTATTTTTACTGCGGTTGCAATGTGCTGTTTTGCATTCTCCACGATCATTGGCTGGGGACTTTACGGAACAAGATGTATTGAATTTTTATTTGGAACGCGGGCAAATAAGCCGTTCATGATTTTATACGCGTTGGTGGCGATCGTTGGTGCGACCATGAACCTCGGACTGATGTGGAACATCGCAGAGACATTCAACGGACTTATGGTAATCCCGAACCTGATCGCAGTATTCTTATTATCAGGTGTGGTTGTGAAGCTGGTGAAGGAGTATTTCGAGGGAGAGGGGAAAACGAAGTAGTTACATAAAAAGAGCCGGAGACAGGACGGGTATCGTCTTTGCCGCCGGCTCACTTTTGGGTTTGGGATAATTTTACAGGTATTCCACTAATTCTTTTACAGAAATACGATCTTTGGTCGGTTTGAAATAGCAGATCCAGACAGTTCCAAGTCCCTGTTCGACAACTTCTAACATCATGTGGTCTGTTAAAATGGATAAAATGTTGACGCAGCAGCTTCGTGAATTAGAGAAAGACGGACTACTGATACAGCGAACAGTTTATCCGGTTGTGCCGCCAAAGACAGAGTACAGTCTGACGGATTTTGGCAGGATGCGAAGAGAGTGAGCCGTTACTGGAACAAGGTACAAGTGAACCGCAACAGAGAGTCAAACTAAACATGCATATTTTTTGACAAACATGTTTCATTTAAAAACGGATGTGGTGAACATAAGTATGTTTATGTAAGATGTTATTTTGACATGAGTTCTTTTACTTCTGCCACACCGTAGGTATCTCCGGCTTTCTGGAAAGCGATGATAGCTTTTTCAAAATAGACAGCCGCATCCTCTGCTTTATCTGATGATTTCAGAATTTCGCCAAGACCGCGGTAAGCACAGCCGATGGAGATAGGATCGTTCGACTTTTCGGCAAAATCTAAGGCAGAAAGCATGTTTTTTTCTGCGGGAGAAAAATCATGAAGTTTCATGGAAACATAGCCCTGCTCGTAGAGATTTGCGGAGCGGGCAAGCGCATCATCCGGGAAATATTTTTCAATGAGTGCTTCTTCCTGTAAAAACAAGTTCATAGCATTGTCATACGCACCAGCCATCCGCTCGGTCATGCCTGCCTGATGGATTGCAATGTGTTTTTCTTTGTGATCAATTGCACACGCAATCAACTGCGATGCGTAAGTACGCGCTTCTGTAAAATGCTCCAGAAAGCTTTCTGCATAAATCAATCCCATGAGAACCTGCCAGTAATTGTCATGGTCTGTGGAAGGAATCTTTGCATAACATTCTTTATAAAGCGTTTCGGCATCAGTGTAATTACCTGCGTCAAATAATGCCCAGGCTTTTGATAGGGTTTCGGTCATGGGAAGCCTCCTTGTTTCTCAATTATAATATTTCTTTTCCGACAGGTTCTCCCCAATCAAAATCACAAACTGAAATTTCACCGTTATATTCAGCAACGCGTTCCTCGAATGTTTTGTGTTTATATTTATTCAAGACAATAGATTTTGGGAGCACTTGATATTTTTTCAAAGGGATCATAACGCTTTGGTTATTCATAAAAACACTCCATATCGTAAAAAATGGAAATCTAACTAATAGTATCATAGCATAAAATATAGATGGTGCAATCATATTTATGGAATTAAAATTCTTGTTGTAACTGACAAAATTTCTCAACAACAATATCTCTTCCTTGTATCCTCAATATCATGTGCTATAATTTTCCTGAGATTAGTTATGACTAACTAAAACACCAAAAATGGCAGTTGCCAAATACGTTTTTTGAAAAGGGGAGCATATGTCAGAGGAAGAGAAAAAATTTTTGGAAATCGTTGACCTGAAAAAAGGTTTTGGAAGTGGAGAAACACGTCAGGAAGTATTGCGCGGAATGAACTTTTCCGTGGCAAAAGGAGAGTTCTGTGTTCTGCTTGGACCGTCCGGTTCGGGAAAATCAACTTTATTAAATATTATCGGAGGAATCGACAGTGCCGATTCCGGTTACATCTCGATCAACGGCGATAAGCTCGAAGATATGAGTGAGAAGAAACTAACCCAATACCGCAGAAAACATCTCGGCTATGTATTTCAGATGTACAATCTGATCGCCAATCTGAACGTGAAGGAAAACATTGAAGTCGGAGCGTATCTTTCCGACAATGCGCTGGACATTGACGAGCTGCTTCACACGCTTGGACTTTACGAGCACAGATACAAGCTGCCGAATCAGTTGTCCGGTGGTCAGCAGCAGCGTGTTTCCATCGGTCGTGCGATCGTGAAAAACCCGGATATCCTGCTCTGCGATGAACCGACCGGAGCGTTGGACTATAACACCTCCAAAGAGATTTTAAAACTGATCGAAGATGTAAACAAAAAATATGGAAACACGATCATCATGGTAACGCACAACGAAGCGATCAGAAACATGGCAGATCATGTCATCAAACTTCGTGACGGAGCCGTGCGCCACAACGAGAGGAATGAGCACAAGATTTCAGCAGCAGATCTTGAGTGGTAAGGAGTGTGGCGGTTATGAAAAAGAAAAAAATTAAAAATCCGCTCATCAAGCGCATTCCGCGTGAATTGCTCGGTGACTGGAAAAAATATCTTGTGGTGGCATTATTCCTCATTCTTACAATTGGTTTTGTTTCCGGTATGTATGTTGCAAATGAGAGTATGCTTATTGCAGCAAATGAGGGTGTGACAAAATATAAGTTAGAGGATGGACATTTTGAGCTGGACAAAAAGGCAGATGAGACGCTGCTCACCGCCATTGAGACAGGAACAAAGGCGGACGTCAAAAAGTATTATCTTGACAAAGCGAAAAAAGAGCTGGACGAAAAGCTTGATGAGAAGGCTTACCCGGAAGCCTACGACAAGGCGTGGGATGAAATCGTAGAGGAAATCGATGATAAATATGCTGACGCAGAAGAAAAATATGAGTTAAGCGATCCTGATTTTACAGAAGTTCCGGTAAAAGTATATGAGAACTTCTTCCGAAATGAGGAGGAAGATTACAACAATGACGGCGAGGCAGAAGGAAACATCCGTGTCTATGCAAAAAATGATAACGTGGATCTTGCCTGCCTGCTTGACGGAGCATTTCCGGAAAAAGCGGATGAGATCGCAATTGACCGTATGCATGCAGACAATGTCGGCGTCAAAGTGGGAGATGAGATTTCTGTCAGCGGGCAGAGGTTCAAAGTTGTCGGACTGATCGCCTATGTCAATTATGCGACACTGCATGAGAAGTCAACGGATATGATGTTTGATGCGATCAAATTCGATGTGGCTGTGGTCACACAGGAAGGATTTAATAGTTTACATAAAACTGTTCATTATTCTTACACATGGAATTATGTGGATACTCCTGCAGATGAAGTGGAGCAGAAAGCAAAATCCGATGATTTCATGAAAGCACTGCTCACACAGGTTGTGTGTGCTGACAAAGAGTTAGAGGACTATATGCCGCGCTATGCAAATCCGGCTATTAATTTTGCAACGGATGATATGGGTTCAGACAAAGCTATGGGTGGTGTTTTACTGGATATTTTGATTGTGATCATTGCATTTATTTTTGCAGTGACCATCAGCAACACGATCGTGAAGGAAGCTTCTACGATCGGAACACTGAGAGCTTCCGGTTATACGAGAGGTGAACTGGTCAGACAATATATTTCCATGCCGGTGATCGTGACACTTCTCGCAGCGTGCGTTGGAAATATCCTCGGCTATACCGTATTTAAAAATGTGGTTGTCGGCATGTATTATAACAGCTACAGTCTTCCAACTTATCAGACAGTCTGGAACCCGGATGCCTTTTTCAAGACAACGATCATTCCGGTTGTTTTAATGCTTGCGGTCAATCTCGTCGTCATTATAAAAATGATGCGGCATACACCATTACAGTTTTTGCGTCATGATCTGAAAAAAACAAAACGTAAAAAAGCAATGCGTCTGCCAAAATGGAGCTTTTTAAGCCGTTTCCGTCTGCGTATCATGTTCCAGAACGTGACGAATTACCTGATTTTATTTGTGGGGATCTGGTTTATCGGCATTATGCTCGCAATGGCGGTCGGTATGCCGGAGACGCTCGACTATTACAAATCCAATGTTTCAGATATGATGTTCACGAATTATCAGTATGTGTTAAAGTCTTATGAGAATGAGGATGGAGACATTATCACAACGGGCAATAAGGATGCAGAGAAATTCAATATGACATCTCTGCAGCACAAGAGCGATACGTTAGATGAAGAGATTTCTGTCTACGGAATCGAGGATGACAGCCGGTATGTGAAAATCAGTGACCTGTCTGCCCTGAAAGGAAACGAGGCATATATTTCTGCTTCCTATGCAGATAAATATAGCCTGAGCGTGGGCGAAACAGTGGTTCTTGACGAAAAATATGAGAACAAACAGTATGAGTTTGAGGTTGCAGGAATCTATGATCACAGCCAGACACTGGCAGTATTTCTGTCGAATGAACAATATTGTGAAATCTTTGACATGGACAGTGATGCATTTACAGGTTATCTCTCGGATTCAGAGATCACGGATATTGATGATGATGAGATTGCGACCGTTATCACAGAACACGACATTACGAAAATGTGTGACCAGCTGGATCATTCCATGGGCTCTTATATGACCTATTTCCAGTATCTGTGCATCCTGTTATCCGCAGTACTGATTTATCTGCTCACGAAGCTGATCATCGAGAAGAACGAAAATGCAATTTCCATGACAAAAATCCTGGGCTATGAGAACCGGGAGATTGCAAGCTTATATCTGTTGTCCACGACCATCGTTCTTGTGGTAATTGATGTTGTCAGCGTGATTTTAGGTGTCGCCATCATGAAGGTAGTCTGGAGGATCATGCTCTTTTCCTACAGTGGATGGTATGCTTTCCGCATAAGCACATTGGGCTATGTGAAAATGTTCCTGTTTATACTGATCGGATATCTGCTTGTCATGGTATTGGATTTCAGAAGAATCAAGCGTATTCCGATGGATCAGGCACTGAAAAATGTGGAATAACAGGAAAAATATAACCTGACAGGAGAGCGTAGAGATCACATAAAAATTAAAGTGCACATGGCAATTGTACCATAAAGCAGCTGCCGGAAATGGGAGCATCCACAACTTGGATGTTCCCATTTTGTTTTTCGGTGAGCTCTTTCGCAATGCAGAGTCCAAGTCCAAAGTGTTCTCTGTCGGTATGGGCATCGTCGGCGCGGTAAAAACGTTCAAAAATATGGGATTTCTTTTCCTCTGAAATTCCACATCCGGTATCTTCGAATAGAAAACAAAGCATTTCATTTTCAGCATGGCAGGAGAGTGTCACTTTTCCACCGGATGGTGTGTAACAGAGTGCATTATCCACGATAATGGAAAAAATCTGTTCTGTGCGGTGGATATCACAGAAACAGTCCGGGAGAATTTCTTCCGGCAGAGTGAGGATAAGGTGAAGCCCGTTTTTCTTTGCCAGTGGTTCGAACTTTTCATAAGTGTCTAAGAGCAGTAAATCCGGCTGACAGGCTTCCGGTTTGATGGTGAGCGTGTCAGCATCCGAATTTGCGAGCAGCAGCATATCGTCGATCAGACGTTTCATGTGGACGGTCTCCTCGGACATCAGATGGAGAAAGTGGTTTCGTTCCGCTTCATTTGAACATTTTTCAACGGATTCCAAGCCGGAGCGGACAACCGCTAATGGGGTGCGTAGCTCGTGGGAGGCGGAGGCGATGAATTGTGTCTGCTTTTTCTGTGCAGTTTCGACTGGTTCTAACATTTTTCGGATGAAGAAGTGGAAAAAGAGAAACAACAGTAAAAACGCGGTAATATTTGCAATGCTCACAATGATTCTTAACGACAGCATCTGGTGAGACTGTTCGGCGAGCGAGCGCAGGATCAGAAAGTTTAAGTAGCTGTCGCCTTTTGGGATACTGCCGACGGATGCAATGTAGGGAATGTTATCGCCGGAGTTGAACTGATATTCCGTATGCGAGGAAAGCCTTTTATTTTTCGTGAAAAAAGGAGGGTTCCCGGTAAGCTCTTCTGCGGCGAGAAGTGCATTTTCACATAATTGCTCGTCTGCAGTTGTCTGATGATACTGGTCATAAAAGAGTGGAGTCCCATTCTCATAAAGATAAATCTGGATAGAACTGTTTTCCTGTAACTGGTTTAACCACTGGTGTGAGATGACATCCTGCTCCTGCAAATGGGAAATGACAGAACTTGTCTCTGTGAGAAAAGCGGTTTCGTTTCCCTGCTTTATATTTTTTTTTGCAACAAAAACACACAGAGCACTTAAGGCAAGGAGAATGATCTGTGTGACGCAGGTACAAAATAAGGTGAGTTTGCGATGCAAAGCCTGATAGGTTGTGTCGGAAAAGGTGAAGTGTGGAAACATGAGAAACCTCCTGATAATGTACATAAAGCAGATAGTGAAAAAAGGTATCTGTAAATTGCAATAAGGATAAAATAATTGAAAAGTAACGGCAGCTATACAGAAGCTTCATGATCTTATATGGAAAATCAAGGATCAGGAGGAAGCCAGCGTATATCCGACACCGCGGATGGTTTTTAAGGCAAGCGTGCTTCCAACGTAGGAGAGCCGCTTGCGCAGGTAATGGATGTAAGTGTCAAGGTTACAATCCTCCACTTCTGCATCCACGCCCCAGACACGGCTAAGAAGTACTTCACGGCGGATGACGAGCTCAAAACTTCGCAGAAGAACTTCAAGCAATCTGCCCTCACGGCCGGAGAGCCGGATGGAGCCAGTAGATCCACTTAGCAGTCTTGCGTTGCAGTCATAACTGATGTCGCAGATGGTAAGTAAATTGTCATCTTCCCATTTGCCGCTGCGTCTGCCGAGAGAGCGGATGCGGGCAGTCAGTTCTTCAAAGGCGAATGGTTTTACAATATAATCATCCGCACCGGCATCCAGCCCTTCAATCCGGTCGTAAAGTTCGCCGAGGGCGGTGATCAGTATGACAGGCGTGGAAATTCCGGCCTGTCTAGCTTTTTGCAGCACGAGCAGACCATTCATAGTCGGGAGCATGCGGTCGAGCAGGACAATGTCGTGCGCGTCCTGTAAGAAGAGGTCAAGACCGTCTCTTCCATCGTGGCATACATCCACCTCATAAGCTTCCTGCTCTAATTGAAAACGCAGGGTTTCACAAAAATTCAGATCATCTTCGATCAATAAAATACGCATGATAATGTCTCCTGAGATTTATAAGGATGAGTATAGCATAGAAATCTTAGAAAAATCTTTAAATTGTAGATTATTTTGAAATGTAACAGTTAAATTAAAGCCAAATTTAAAGATTTTTCTAAGATTTCTTCTGTAAGATAAAACCAGAAACGAAAAATACTACATGTAGAATGCCAAAGCAGAGGAACAGCTGCTTGTTCTGGCAATGATTGTGGAGCTGCAATTATAAAAGCAAAATAAAAAAGAAAGGTCATAAAAACAAAATGAAAACTGCAAAGATAAAAAACAGACAAAAACGAAGCATGCTAGGTGTCACAGTAATTTTACTTCTGCTGATGACATTGACAGCAGGAATATTCACCGGCTGTGGAAAAAATGCAGGCGGAGGCGTAGATGGAACAGAAAGCAGTGGCACGAATGCTGATGGCAGCACAGGAAGCGGCAAAGGAAGATTTATTGAATCAAAAGTAGCACTTCCGGAAGAGATCAACAGTATTTTACAGTTCAAAGCACTGTCAGATGGAACACTTGAAGTTGTAGGGCAGGATGCAGATTATGGCATCTATGTGGCAAAAAGCAGTGATGGAGGCGGAAGCTGGGAGACAACACCGCTTGAAGATATCTCTTACAGTAATGTCGCAGTCGCAGAGGATGGAACAGTTGCGTTTCTTGATTACACAGAAAACGGATTATGTCCGGTTACAATTGTGGACGCAGACGGAAGCACACATACATTTTCCATTGAAATGCCGGTAGAAGATGCCTTTGTATCAGTTGCAGCATTTGACAGTAATAAACAGCTGATCGTGCGCGATACAGTGGGCGGTTTGTATGGAATTGACTGTACAGATGGAAGCAAAACAGTGACATTTGAAATCGATGAGGATACCTATATTCCTTATTTTGATGTGGTTGGAACGAATTGCTATATCGTCACAAGTGACAAGGTGCTCTGCTATGACACGACAACCGGAAAAGAGACGGACGAGCTGACCGCATTGACTGAGCAGATCTGTTCAGATGATAACCTCGTTTATCGAAATACCGATACCGGACTTCCGGTGACGTTTGCAAAAGCGGAGAATGATAACAGTATTATTTTTGCAGATTATAAAGGAATTTTCCACTATACAACAGGTGGAGCAGTTGTGGAGGAGCTGGTACAGGGCGAGCAGACTGCATTGAGCAACAGCGGTGCGATTTTTTACGGAGTGTATATGCAGGATGAGACGCATCTTTTTGTGGCAGGAAATAACGGAATGGAGGGTGCGCTCTACAGCTACACCTACGATGCAGACGCGTCTGCCAACCTGAATCAGGAACTCAATATTTATGCATTGCAGGATTCCGATACGCTGCGTCAGGCGGTCATTCTTTTCCGTCAGGAGTATGCAGATATTTATGTAAACCTTGAAATTGGCATGACGGATGATAATGGAGTGACGTTAGAGGACGCATTGAAGACGTTGAGCACGGATATCCTGGCAGGAAATGGACCGGATGTGCTTATCTTAGATGGAATGCCGGTGGACAGCTATGTGGAAAAAGGAATTTTAACAGATATCAGTGATGTTGTGGATGAGGTAAAGGCTTCGGATGGACTTGTGGATTCCATTGTGAAAGACAGCACAAAGGATGGAAAGATATATGCAATTCCGACACGTTTCTTAGTATCATTTATCACGTCAGATCAGCAGACGGTAGATGCAGGAAAGTCCACGCAGGCACTTGCAGACCGCATCGAAACCCTGGCAAAAGACAAAAGTACGACTTATGTGGTACAGCAGAAGATGGCGGAAGAGTTACTGCTTGATTTTTACAATGTAGATTCCCAAAACTGGGTAAAAGAGGACGGAAGTCTGGATGAAACGAAAGTTTCCGATTATCTGACACAGGTGAAACGTATTTATGATGTGGATGATCACAGAGATATCGAATCTTATGGCAATTTTTCTGAGAGCGGAATGTTCGATGGATACCGTTATGGAACATTAGACAGCATGGATTTATTTGCAGAGACATGTAAAGTAGAATTTGGAACCATTGCAGATGTCGAGGATTTCCAGTTGATGTTGAGCGCCGGTACGACGGACGGAGCGGTTTATGGGGTGTTGTCGAATGGTGGAACTTCTTCTTATGTCCCATTTTTACAGGCAGGTGTGGTATCTGGAGGCAATGAGGACGCAGGGAAAGCGTTTGTGAAAACATTGCTCGGCAAGGAGGCAGGAGCTTCCAACAACGGAATCCCGGTGAATGAGGCAGCTTTAAAGGATCAGATCAATGCATTGATGGGACGGACGGAAACAAGCATGTCATTTAACAGGTATGGAAGCGACAAAATGTATACGATTGAATACCGCTCCATGACACAGGAGGAAGCAGATACGATTTTAGCGCAGCTGGAAGCAGTGGAGCAGTCAGCACTCACAGACCGTACGATCCAGAATCTTGTGATCGAACAGGGAACAAGCTATGTAAAAGGAGAGCAGAACCTCGAAGAAACGGTAAATGAGATCACGAAGAAAGTGAATCTGTATCTTGCAGAGCAGCAGTAAAAAGGAAGAGGATGGGAGATTGCAGCAGGCTATGAGAAAGGCATGAGGATGAAAAGACATAAAATCAGAAAAAAACGAAATCCCGGCTGGTATTTTCTGTTGCCCGAATTTCTGGGAGTATCGGTGTTTGGACTGATTCCATTTGCAGATGTGGTGCGGCGCTCTTTTTTCCAGACTGCGGATGGTAGTTTCGTCGGGATCAGAAACTACGTGCAGGTGATAAAAAATGATGCGTTTAATCTTGCAGCGAAAAATACACTGCGTTTTGTGGTTACCTGTATTCCATGCCTGTTGCTATTATCGCTGATCCTGGCAATGCTGTTGCAGCAGGTTTTGATTTTGGCAGAGAAAAAGAAAAAACACCGGGATGTGACGATGGAACAGTTTTACCGGGGCAGTGCAGCGGCACTTAAAAGTATGTATCTGCTTCCGATGGCAATCCCGGCGGCAAGTGTGGTCGTACTGTGGAAGATTCTTTTTGACAGCCACGGATTTGTGAACAGTGCGATCCATGCGCTGTCAGGAATGAGCGGAATCGGGCAGATTTTAAACGTTTTGTCGGTGCAGGAGGTAGACTGGATGAACACCGATGCCGCATTTGGAATCCTCGTATTCAGCTATGTCTGGAAATATTTAGGATACGATATTGTGCTCTGGATGGCGGGGCTTTCCGCAATCCCACAGGGGATTTATGAGGCGGCAGAGGTGGACGGAGCCGGAAAATGGAAAAAGTTTTTCTATATCACACTTCCGAATCTCCGCCCGGTGGCATTTACCGTTGTCATTTTGTCGGTTTTAAATTCATTTAAAGCGTTCCGGGAGGTTTACATGGCAGCAGGCAGCTATCCGCAGGAAAATATTTATCTGTTGCAGCATGTGTTCAACAACTGGTTCCAGACGCTCTCGGTGGATAAGATGGCGGCGGCATCTGTGATGCTCGCGTTTGTAATTGCGGTGTTTGTGCTGTTACTTGAGCGAAGCTGGGAGCGGGAAGGATAATGAACAGGAGACAGCAGATAAAAAGGAAGATGTACAATATAAATATAGAAAGAAGAATTTCATGAAGAGAATAATAATAACATGCATTCTGATTCTGACAGCAGGCTTGTGCCTTGCTCCAGTTCTTTTTCTGCTTGTCGGCACTTTTATGGGAAACCATGAAATCTATACGTGCATCGCACCTGCACTCGGAAAGGGAGATGGGCTTGCTATCTGGCATCTTCTGCCACAATACCCGACGTTGCAGAATGTTGTGGGGCTCCTTTTCGATTCACCAGAATATTTTCAGATGTTCTGGAACTCGATTTTTTACACGGGGGCAATTCTGGCAGGGCAGATGCTTTTTGGCATGCCGGCAGCGTGGGGGCTGGCGCGGTATTCTTTCCGCGGAAGAAAAACAGTTTACCGGCTGTTCATTCTCGTGATGATGATGCCGTTTCAGGTCACGATGTTGTCGCAGTATCTGGTGTTAAACCGTCTGGGAATGCTGGACAGACCGCAGGCAGTCGTTTTGCCCGGAATTTTTGCAACGTTTTCCGTCTTTATTATGTACCGCTTTTTCCGTGGAATACCGGAAAATGTCATGGAGGCGGCACGTATGGACGGGGCGGGAGAATTCCAGATTTTTTTGCGGATCGGCATACCGCTTGGAAGTCCGGGCATCCTGTCAGCGCTGGTATTTTCGTTTCTGGATTGTTTTAGTATGTTAGAACAGCCTATGACATTTTTGAAAACAAAAAGTCTCTGGCCGTTGTCCCTTTTTCTTCCAGAGATCACGAGCCAAAACGCAGGATTTTCACTCTGTGCATCACTGGTGACGATCCTGCCCGCGATGTTTGTTTTTCTGGCAGGACAGGACTATTTGGAGCAGGGAATTGCGATGGCGGGAGCGAAGGAATAGTGCAGGAGCAGAATGTAAATTTGATTTACATAATATATGCTATGAAGAATTACGATAATGAAAAATTGCAGTAGAAAATGATATGACAGACAGAGTGTAATTGAGAATATGAAAAATATAAGAAAAAACAAAAATTCGGAAAATGAAATAGCAGTAACCGGAAAATCGGGAATTTTCTGGTTAAAAGGGCTGGCTGGTTTACTTGCGGTCATGCTGGTTTTCACGATTGCATCGCGGGTGGTGGCATCCATCACTGTCCCACAGGTAACGGCATCAGCTCCGTCATCCGGAAAGATCGAGCACACGGTTATGGCATCGGGAACCATGGAGGCAGGCGGCGAGAAAGCGATTGTCACAGAGGAAGGAATTCTGGTTGCACAGGTCAATGTGCATACGGGAGAAAGCATCGGGGAAGGAGAAACTCTTTTTGCACTTGATATGGACAGTCTGGAAGATCAGATTTATGAGCTGCAGAACCAGATCAAAAAGCTTCAGCTTGAAAATGATTCCCTGAAGAAAAATAAAGCGCAGGCAGACGCAAAGCAGCAGCTGGAGTTAAAGCGTGCGCAGGAAGATTATGAGGAAACGATAGCGAAGAATACAGTTTCCGATGGGAAGGCAAATGAGGCATTGCAGAAAGCGGCGGATGCGAAAAGTCAGGCAGAGAAGGAATTAAACAGTGCGAAGGATGCACTCGCACAGGCGGAGAAGGAGCTGAATGCAGTCAAAGAGGAACTGCAAAATGTGAAGGATGCAGCTGCAGCAGAGCAAAGTAAAGATACCGCAGATCAGACAGACGAAGCAGAAAAGAAAGATACAAATTCAACCATAACACAGAAGCTCCAGCAGTTAGAAGAAGCTGTGCAGGAAAAGCAGAACACATACGACACAATTCAGGCAAAAGTTACTGAAAAGCAGGCGGCACTTGACTCTGCCAGCGTCGCATTAGAGGAGAAGCAGGAACAGCTGGAATCCAATACAAGTACTGCAGAGGATGCAAAGAAAGCCGCAGAGCGCGCGGTAGAAGATGCAGGTCTGTCTGCAGACATCGATCACACGCAGGAAATCAACGCCATTTCTTTAGAGCAGTTCCAGAAACAGTTAGAAAAGCTGAAAACCCTAAAGCAGCAGAACGGAGAGATAACTGCACCATCCTCCGGGATTATTACAAAAGTATGTGTGGAAACCGGGCAGAAAACAACAGACACGGCGGCAGTTGTCATGAGCGATGAGCAGAGTGGACTTTTTTTTACTGCGACAACGGACAGCAAAAACAGGGAATATCTCTCAGTGGGAGATAATGCAACGATTACCGGTGTCGGTAAGGAAACGTCTGATTGCAGCATTGTTTCCCTGGAAACATCGAAAGACGGAAGCAGCATAAAAGTGTCAATTGCTATGCAGGGGGATGATTTCTTGCCGGGTGAGAGCGCACAGATGACTGCCACAAGAAAATCGGAAAGCTATGATTACCTTGTGCCGGTTACAGCCGTTTGGCAGGAAAATAACAAAGCGTATGTGTTACTCTTAGAGACGGAAAATACAGTGCTCGGAGAGCAGTATATCGCGAGGAAGGCGGAAGTGCAGATTTTAGATAAAAACAGCAGTTATGCAGCGGTAAGCGGAAACTCACTGAGTGCGGACTGCCAGATCATCACAGATTCTGATCGGACGGTTGGAAACGGGGATGTTGTGCGGATGACGGAGTAAGGACAGAACAATGAAAAAAATAAGTTACAGAAAAAGGATCGCAAGTCTGGCTTTTGGATTATTTGGAGCTATATTTTTGGTATTTGCATGCGTTTATCATAATAAAACAGAGGATTTTTCCAATATCATCACAATCCAGTCTGGGGAAGACAAGTTTACCCAGAGCGAAATAGCGTCAATCCGGCAGGATACGGCATCCGCAGAGACATTCACAGCGTGGACAGAGCAGAAAAATCAGACAGTTCGTGCTACGATAAACGAACGGAGCAGCAATGCGGATATTTTGTTACTCTGTGGAGATTCCCACTCCGTCCTTCCGTGGGGAAAAAATCTGCCGGAAAGCGACACAGAGGGCTGCATCCTAGGTGCATCCTTAGCGGAGCAGTTGTTTGGTGGAACAGAGGTGGAAGGACAGCAGATCCTATACAACGGAAGAGAGCTTACTGTGCGCGGTATCGTAAAAGAACCACAAAATATAATGCTATGTCAGGGCGCTGCAAACGATGAGACAGCTTCCGAAACACAAACTGGAAGCAACGGAAACCAGCAGACAGGCTCATCAGAAAATAATCAACAGGAAATCTGCTATGACAAAATCAGTCTGCTCTATACAGACAAGTCGAAAGCGATTAACAGGACTGCGGCAGAATTTATCAGCAGATATGGATTAGACGGTCAGATCCTTCATTACGAATACAAACGAAATCTAAGCTGGTTTACAGACTTGATTCCGGGAAAATGGTCCGATTTTTCCGGTTGGAAGGAGAATTTGAAAACACTGCAGAGTGATGAAAAAATATTAAAGCAGTGCGAGAAGAGCACGGTCGAAAGCCTTTATTTGGAATGGATCTGGAAAAGAAACAATTGTTTCCTGATGTGTCTTGTTATGGCAGACTTTTCGTGTAGAATTGCAAGAAATAAAGCTGTCTTTTCGTGCAAAAATGAAGAAAATGAGATTGCCCTTTCGTATAAACAAAGGTAACAGTAATGATTTATTTGCGTTATATATGGCAGAGTTGTTATAATAGCTCCAGAGGTGGTATATAAGTGAGAGGGGCACTGAAACTTGTAATTTGAAATACGTTATGTTAGTATAAATTACGTCAGTGAACATTTCTCACTGATACAGTTTTTAAATAACAGTATATTTTAAAAGTAAGACTCCGGAGGTTATCAGATACATGAGACATTGATATTTTTCTAATTCAATGATGGAAAAACTGGCAGAGATCAAAGATGGCACAGTTTTTAAATCAGGTTACAGACAGATGTAATCTTTTTTTGTTACAAAAAAGAAGATCAGTCAACTGATTACGAATTAGAAAAAAAAGGAGATATCTCATGAAAAAAATAAAATTTGACAGCTATGATGGAGTCTGTTTTTTGAATGGACTTGTCTTTTTTGCGCCGGTTGCGTTGCTGGTAAGAACGCAGGCTGGTGTGTCGGAACACATATTTTTCCTCCTGCAGGCATTATTGTCTGGCGTGATTTTTCTGGGGGAAATTCCAACAGGATTTATAACCGATAAAATTGGATACCGGAAATCACTGATTTTGGCGCAGGTGTTATTGCTTGGTGCGAGAAGTTTATTGCTCGCAGCCTTTGTGAGCCGGTCGCTTGTACTGTTTGTCGTGGAGGCAGTTGTAGAGGGAATTGCGGCGTGCTTTACCTCCGGGACGGGAAGCGCATATTTGTACGCTCTGTATGGAGAAAACGGATATCTTGCAAAAACGGCACACGCAGGAAATTTCGGAACAGCAGGTTTTATCATCAGTACAGTTGCGTATGCCGGGATTTATAAAATAAGCGGTATGGAAGGTTTGTTGATTACAACTGTAGTCATGGATATTATAGCGGTTGTGTGCTCGTTCTTCCTGAGAAGTGAAAGCAGTAAAGCGGTAATTGCAGACAGGAAGGAAGTACAGATTTTAGCGATATTTAAAAATAAAAAAGCATTCCTGTTTGTGATTTCGCTGGCGATTTTCAGTATCGCATGGCTTCTGATCAACTTCTTTTATGTGGTAAAACTTGAAAACTGCGGTTTGCCGGTAGAATGCATGTCATTGATCATTTTGAGCTATTCAGCCGTACAGATGCTGGCAGAACCCATTTTAGGAAAATTGCCTGTTGGAAAAAACGGAAAGTCCGGCAGGAAAAAACTGCCCGCAGTTACAGCCGTTACAGCAGGGGTGGCTTTTCTTCTTTTTGGCGTGATAAAATTCAGGGCAGCCGTGCTGCTTCTAATGCTGATATTGCCGTTGCTTTTAAATCTCCCGGAATATCTGCTGATGGATCTGGAAAATCAGTTTGTGGACGAAGCGGAGTGTGGCAGCCAGCGTGCGGCAACGCTGTCTGTGCTTAATATGGGCGTGAATCTGGTGGAGATTCTGACGCTGTCAGCCTCAGCATTTTTGACGAAAATCGGAATCCAGTGGTGCTTTGTGTTTGTGGGATGCTTTCTGATGGCGATAGCGCTTCTATTTGCCAGAATACAAAAATAGAAGGAGCGAAAACCGCTTCCTCCTATCAAAATGATCCGTAATTTTACCACAGACCTAATACGTGTTGCATCAGCAAACTCATACAGGTAATACCGATCCAGCAGCTGAATCCAAGAAGCAAAGGTTTGGCTCCTGTTTTCACTAATTTCACAATATTGGTATTCAGACCAATTGCACTCATGGCAAGAACGATGAAAAACTTGCTCAAAGTTTTTAGCGGATTGAAAACAGCTGCTGGAACACCGAAGTTCACTGCTATTGTTGTAATAATGGATGCAATTATAAAATAGAGAATGAACATTGGAAAAATCTTTTTAAAATCCACTTTATTATGATCCGTTTGTTCCCTTCTGGTTCGAAGAAAAGCAAGGACAAGCGTGATTGGAATAATTGCCAGTGTTCTTGTAAGTTTTACGGTGACAGCTTTATCCAAAGTAGCCGAACCAAGGTTGTACATGGAATCCCAGGTGGAGGCAGCAGCGGTAACGGAAGAGGTGTCATTCACAGCAGTTCCGGCAAAAATACCGAAAGCTTCTCCGCTTGTCTGGGAAAAACCGAGAACGGTGCCAAGCATAGGAAAAAATAAAGCGGCAAGCATATTGAAAAAGAAAATGACAGAAATTGATTGTGCAACTTCCTCATCATCAGCGTCAATGACAGGAGCAGTAGCTGCAATTGCGGAGCCTCCGCAGATCGAGGAACCTACACCGATGAGTGTGGAGATTTTTCCGGGAACATGAAGGATTTTATGTAATACCCAGGCAACAACAAGGGATGTTGTGATCGTTGCAAGAATGATTGGAAGCGATTGTTTTCCTGTCTGCAGGATGACAGAGAGATTCATTCCAAAACCAAGTAAAATAACAGCATATTGCAGGATCTTTTTGGACACAAATGTGATGCCGCTCTGTAGAGCAGATTTATCGCTGACCAATAATGTAATGACCATTCCTAGGAGGATCGCAAAGACAGGACCACCTACAATTGGGAAAATTTTTCCTAAAATCCAGCTTGGAATCGCAATCACCAGGCATAACAGCACACCTTTCCAATTCTTCTTAATAAAATTCATATTCATAACCTCACTAAAAATATTTTGATTCTTACGGGTTCCTATGATAGCATAAACACATAGAGATGAAAAGTAACAAGCCAAAATAAAAGGAGCAGTCATGCAGACAAAAGGAAAGAAAAAAATCATAGATAATGCGGGAGCATTGCAGAAAAAATACGCATGGAAATCAGAGAAACAAAAAAAGAAACCGGCAGCAGTCTGTCCGTATGCAAAAAAATGTGGCGGCTGTGATTATCAGGGAATGTCCTACGAACAACAGCTGCAGGAAAAACAGACCTATGTGCGCAAAAACATTGGGGATTACTGTAAAGTCCTGCCGATCATCGGAATGGAAAATCCGTATCATTACAGAAATAAAGTACACGCAGTGTTTGATGTGGAGCGCAGGGGAAAACATGCAAACGGAGGCAGACGTACCGCAGGAAACGGACATGCAAAGGCGGCACCGGGCGGCGTGATTTCCGGTGTATACAAGGCCGGAACCCATGAGGTCATCAACATTGATTCCTGTGAAATCGAGGATGAGCTTTCAAGCGCTATCATCCGTGATATCAGAGGACTTTTACATTCGTTTAAAATAAAAACTTATGATGAGGACACCGGATACGGTCTGCTCCGGCACGTTCTCGTGCGCCGTGGTTTTCACAGCGGCGAGGTGATGGTAGTGCTGGTGCTCGGTTCTCCGATTCTTCCATCCAAAAACAATTTTGTGAAAGCATTGCGGAAACTTCATCCAGAAATAACTACAGTTGTGGTTAACATAAATGATAAACAGACCAGCATGGTTCTCGGAGAAAAGGAAACCGTTATTTACGGAAAAGGCTATATTGAGGACACACTCTGCGGCTGTACCTTCCGTATTTCGCCAAAATCATTTTATCAGGTGAATCCGGTACAGACAGAGATCATTTATAACAAAGCGATCACATATGCGGGACTGACCGGAAAAGAGAGAGTGATCGATGCATATTGTGGAACCGGAACGATCGGTCTGATCGCTGCGTCCAAGGCAAAAGAAGTGATCGGCGTGGAGTTAAACCGTGATGCTGTGAAGGATGCGGTCATCAATGCAAAACGGAACAATATCAAAAATGAACAGTTCTACAATGCAGATGCCGGAAAATTTATGGTAGAGCTGGCAGAGCAGAACGAAAAAGTGGATGTTGTTTTCATGGATCCACCGAGAGCGGGAAGCGATGAGGCATTTTTATCTTCAGTAGTAAAACTTGCACCGAAAAAAGTGGTCTACGTGTCATGCAACCCGGAGACACTTGCGAGAGATTTAAAATATCTCACAAGACATGGGTATCAGGCTGTCGAGTGCCAGCCTTGCGACATGTTTCCATTTACGAAACATGTGGAAACAGTCTGCCTTCTGTCGAGAAAAGCCCAATAAATCAAAGGATTTCGCCATTTTGGTAATAAAATAGATGTGTGTTTCTGTTTCCGTAGAGTGATGATATAGCTGGAGGTTTACCACAGGGGATATGCTTTTGGGAATAAGAAATATACATTTTGGCGAAAGGATACTTTTTGACGAAAGAACATCACGATTGGAGGATGAAAATATATGGATAATTTTAATAGCGGAAAGATTAAAGAAATGGTTTATGATGTTCTTCAGAATCCAACGAGAGAGAACTTTATTGATATTTTAGATAATGGTCTTGGAGAACAGGATAATTTAGATTTTAAGGTACAATGGATTGAGGCACAGAAATTAGCAGAAATACTATTAGGAATTGCTAACTCGGGTGGAGGGGCAATAATACTTGGAGTAAAAGAAAATGAGGATGGAACATTAGAGAGTATTGGTTTATCTAAAATAGAAGATAAAGAAAAAATACATAGTAAGATGGCAAAATTTTTACCAGAAACAATTAAATTTGAAATAGCAGACTTTGACTTTTCAAATGAAAGTTATAGTAAATTGAAAGGAAGGCTTTTTCAACTAATCCTTATTTATTCAGAGGATATAAATTTACCATATATTTGGGAAAAGGATAGTAATTCGGCAGAAGCCGGGAGTATATTTTTTCGTAGAGGAACAAAAACAGTAAAGGCTAATTCTTATGAAATAAATGAGATGTTGGACAAAAGATTAGAAGCAACGTATGTTGAACAGTCAAGTTTGCATCTGGAAGAACATTTAAAGCAATTAAATACATTATATAAAAATATGTCATCTCAGATGTATTCGTCTTCGGTGATTAGTAATTTATTTAAGAACATGAGTGCATTTGGAACTTTGGCGGGAACACCACAAAATAACCCATATTACCCTAAAGAGTCCTATGATGAATTTATTGCCAAGATGATTGAAAAAAAGAAGATGAAAATAGAGAAGGTTTTAGATTTGAAATAATTAGGGAAACAGAGGGGATAAAACCATTACCCCACTTTGAAAATCTATTGCATACTTTCGCTATGCAGTATAAAATCAAAGTTCAGGGGAATATTGAAACCGTTTGTCTGCTTTCAAAGAAAACTTGATTTTCTGCGGTTTGTGGGATATTAAGGAATGAAAATGGATGTGTGTTTTGTAGCCTTATGAATGAACCATTTGAATATCGTAGCAGTGGGGTGTTTTGAAACTCTGCTGAATAATAGGCTTTTGCTAAAAGGTATCACTTTTGTGAAAATGTATGATACTTCCTGGCAGAAGCCTTTTTATATAAAGATAACTTGACTTCTAAATCTTACTGATGTAATATTTACACAAGTGCAGTAGGATTGCGGACGAAATTTTTTTGTTGCGAAATCTTACGCATGTAATAAAAGGAAGGAGGAATGCATAGTACGATATACCCAGCAAAGAGAAATTTTTTTACTTCAAAATCTTACGAGTGTAATATTTTGAAGATATAGCGTACATTGAAAATAGAATATGACCATATCAGCAAAGCAAAATGAATGGAGGTCAATATGAAGAAAGGAAAAAGCAGACATAAAAGAAAGAAAAGCAGGCTCCTATGGATTGCGATTGCTGTTATAGGAATGGCTGCGATTACTGTTGCGGTATGTGTGGCAGAAATGTTCAAAAAGGAGGATGTGTGGAAAACACCAGAAGAACTTCTGGTTGAATACATGAATCACATCCCGGCACAGGAGTATGAGCAAATGTATAAGATGCTCCATATTGAGGCATCTGGCAATGTCAGTCAGGAGGATTTCATAAAACGCAATTCAGCTATTTACGAAGGTATTGAAATCCAGAATATGGCGGTCGAGATTATCGCATATGACGAAGAGCAACTGACCGTAACTTATCAGACATCTTTTGATACGGTTGCAGGAGAAATCAGCTTTGAGAATGAAGCATTTTTTCTGGAGGGCGAAGACGGGTATAAGTTGGTTTGGGATAATTCACTGATCTTTCCGAATTTAGCTTCTACTGATAAGGTAAGAGTTTTAACGACACAGGCAAACCGGGGAGAAATTCTAGATAGGAATGGACGAGTGCTTGCTGGAAAAGGAACTGCATCTTCGGTTGGAATCGTTCCGGGAAAATTGGAGAACAGGGAGGAAGCAATCGCCAAGATTGCAGAATTACTGGAAACCACGCCGGAAGTGATAGAGAAGAAATTGTCAGCACAGTGGGTAAAAGATGATTCTTTTGTTCCAATAAAAACGATTCCGAGAGTGGAAGAAATCGAACTGCTAAAAGTAGAACCGGACGAAGATGTATTGAAGGAGAAAGAAAGGCACGAAAGTTTGCTGGCAATTCCCGGAGTAATGATATCTGACGTTGAAGTTCGTGAGTATCCTTTAGGTGAAGCGGCTGCACATTTGGTAGGGTATGTACAAAGCGTTACTGCAGAGGATTTAGAAGAACATGCAGGAGAGGGATATACAGCTAACAGTGTGATTGGCAGAAGCGGAATGGAAGGTCTGTTTGAAAAGGAACTGAAAGGGCAAAACGGCTGCAGGATATACATTGTGAATTCGGAAGGCAAAGAGAAAGAAGAACTTGCTTGTATTTTAGTGCAGCACGGTCAGGACATTAAGCTGACGATAGATGCCAGTTTGCAGATTGCCTTATATGAGCAGTTTCAGGAAGACAAGAGCTGCTCTGTAGCCATGAATCCATATACCGGAGAAGTACTGGCTTTGGTCAGTACACCATCTTATGACAATAATGATTTTATCATGGGATTGTCCAGTGAGCAGTGGACAGCATTGAATGATGACGAGGATAAGCCTATGTATAATCGGTTCCGGCAAGTCTGGTGTCCCGGTTCGACATTCAAGCCAGTTACGGCTGCGGTCGGTTTGGAATCAGGAGCAATTGATCCAAATGAAGATTATGGTAATGTAGGATTAAGCTGGCAAAAAGATGCATCGTGGGGGTCTTATTATGTAACTACCCTTCATGCATATGAACCAGTTATTTTAGAGAACGCTTTGATTTATTCCGATAATATTTATTTTGCAAAGGCAGCATTAAAAATTGGTTATGAGGAAATGGAAAGTTCCCTGACACAGCTTGGCTTTAATGCGGAGCTGCCATTTGAGATTAAAATGGCAAAGTCGCAGTATTCCAATTCAGAAAGTATTGAAACAGAAATACAGTTGGCAGACAGCGGTTACGGTCAGGGACAGGTTTTAGTGAATCCATTACATTTGGCATGTATCTATTCTGCTTTCTGTAATGAGGGGAACATCATAAAACCTTATCTGGTCTATCAGAACGAGGTATCTGCAGAGTATTGGATATCAGGAGCGTTTTCCAGTGAAACCGCAAGTCGGGTATTGGAGGGAACGAAAAAGGTTGTAAACGATTCTCATGGAACAGGGTACGCAGCCCATCGGGATGACATAGTTCTGGCAGGGAAAACGGGTACAGCAGAAATCAAGGCATCAAAAGATGATACTTCCGGTACTGAATTAGGTTGGTTTGCGGTTTTTACAGCAGAAGAAACGGTGGAACGTCCTATATTGATTATCAGTATGGTGGAAGATGTAAAAGGAAGAGGAGGCAGCGGATATGTTGTTAAAAAAGACAGCTTGGTTTTGGAAGAGTGGTTTAGCCGCAATTAGTTTCATGTTGATAGTAAGTGTTTCGGGGTGTAGTGATACACCCCAAGAGGAAACAGCGGTTGTTGAAACGATAAGTGAGGTGCAGTTACCGGGACAAAAGGATGAAGAAGAAACCGAAAAGATGATTGAATGTTGTTTGGAACTTTATGAAAAGGCAGCAGAGGAAAATAAAATAGCTGATCTGGAAATGATTCGCAGCATTGTAAATCGGTTTGGAGAAAATGGGTATCCGGCTGTTGACAGCAGAAATCAGATTGATATGACTGAGGCAGAGCAGGTAGAGTGGTTCTGTGAAATGGTGGATACGCAGGAAGAGGCTGAAATAACAATTATTGAGGTCAGTTACTTGGGCGGATTTGTAAAATACGATTTGGAAACAAAAGACGGAAATGTGGATGTGGTCAGAAGCTATTATAAGTACGAAAACGGAAACATGAAACGAGAGGTGACAGGAAGTTATCAGGCGGAGTATTGGAATTATACAGAAGATGGTTATCTTATGTTTTCAGGAGTTTGGTTTTCGGAAGAATTATATGTACTGACATTGAGCGGAGCGGAGGAGCATACCGCATTACGGGTACAGCCTTTGGATGAAACATACAGAGAGTTGAGTCGGAAGTATCTTCTTCCAATCGGCTTTGAACAGAATAATATGTTCATTGTAGATTGGAGCGAGGATGATTTTGGGGATTTGAATTTCTATGATATGTATGAGCTTCTTTATCCAAAAGTAAATGGGACATACACCCCTTATGTTGCAGATGACAATTTAGGAGTTGGTGCTGTTTATCGAATTCCCAAGGATGACTTTGAAAGCGTTATCATGGCATATTTCAATATCGATAGTGAAACATTACAGTCCAAAACTATCTATTATGCAGAGGATGAAACCTATGAATATAAACCGAGAGGATTTGAGGAAGTAGAGTATCCGGAATACCCATATTCAGAGGTAGTTGGATTTACAAAAAACAGCGATGGAACACTTACGCTGACAGCCAACGTGGTGTTTCCTTATGCGGGTGATTCCAAAGTATTTGCCCACGAGGTTGTAGTTCGTCCTTTGGAGAATGGAGGCGTACAGTATGTGTCTAACCGAATTATACCGTCTGAGGACAATTACAGGGAAACATGGCATACCCCTCGTTTGACAGCCGAAGAATGGGAAGAAATATATGGAGGCGAATGATGGAAGATGTAAAATGGTTGTCGGAAAAATGGGGACTCCCGATTTTGATATTGCTAGTTACAGTAATAGCAGGAATAATCTGTTTGGGAAAGCTGCATACGGAAGAAAAGAAAGTGGCAGAGGAAGTATGGGAGCCTCCGGTGGAAATCGAGGACAGTGAAACGGTAACTTCCATAGATTCAGCATATTGGTTTATTTCACAATCCAGTGATTGTCTTATCTCGGAAGAGGAAAAGGAGCAGCAGAATCGGTCAAGAAACTGGGACAGCAGTAATGTAGAGGATATTCTGATGCCTTGTATGTATGAAGATATTTTTCGGATTTCTACGGGCGAAAATCTGAAAACTGGGGATTGGAAGAATCTGGCAGAGGAATATGAAAGGATAATGACCACTTACTTTCCGGTATCAGTAGAACAGTTGAGAGAGTATTGTGGGTATGATGAGGGCAGCAACAGCTATGAATATGACATGATTTCTGACAGTCCATATCCACCGTTTGGAGAAGTAGTTGATTATACGGAAAACTCTGATGGAACGATTACTCTGATTGTAGATGGAGTATGGGCAGATTATAATTCCGACTGCGCATTTACAAATCGAATTGTGGTTCAGCCATTTGAAGATGGAACTTTTAGATATTTAGCCAATTCTATTGAACAAAAAGAATTGGAATTGCCAGTCATAGCAAGAATGAATCCTTAATGTGGCTGGAAGAAAAGGACGATATTTATGAAAAAGCGTATTTGGTTCAGTGTACTGATCAGTTGCCTGTTATGTGTATGCATAAGGAAAGATATGACATCAGATAGTCAGTTGATGGATAGTAGAGATGTTGATTCTACGGAAGAAAACGAGAATGCAAAAGAAGATGTTGCAGAACAGTGGGAAAAAGGTTATGACCTTCCAATAGATGAGCCGGAAAGAAAAGAAGCAGAGGATGAGTGTAAAATGATTCTGGAGCTTATTTCTGATATTTATACTCAGGCAGATAAAGGGGAGGCAGTTAATACGGTTCTGGATGATAAGACAATCTATAAAATGCAGGATCGGATAAAAGAAAAAGGGTATCCGGTTACAACGATGAAAGCATATGCAGCAATGGAAAATTATAAAAAAGTCGAAGATTTTCTTAAAAACTGTCAGGAAGAGAAAGCTGGTTCGGTTGTGCTTTACGAGTTGCATTCAGATGGTGGCATTGGCAGAGATAAATTTATTTTTGATGGAAAGGACATGTATTTAATAGGTGCGTGTGCTACATGGAACACCAATGATACATATGGATTGTCCTATATTTCTTATGCAAGGATAAAGGAGTGGAAATATACGGATAAAGGATGGTTTTGTTATGAATTATGTGTTCCGGAACCGCCGGAGGTTACAGAGATTGTTGACGGAAGCTGTCTGGTAAGAATAAAGCCATTATCTAAGGAACAACGGGAAATGTCAGAACGATGCGTACAAGGTCTGGGGTATCAGGGAAATAATCTTTTATGCTCGAATTGGGATACCGACCATATGGAAAAACTGGACTATAATGGAATATATGAATATCTGTATGCCATGAAACATCAGAAAGCGTTTGATGCCGAGGATTATCCAAATGGAATACCAAAAGAAGAATTTGAGAGTTTGATCATGGAATATCTTCCGGTAACAGCAGAGCAAATTCAGGAATATGCGGTATTTGATGAAAAAAATCAGACTTATGTATGGGTACGACTAGGCTGCCTTAACTATGCACCAACTTTTTTTGGAACTTCGTTGCCGGAGGTTATTGATATCAAAGAAAATGAGGATGGAACAGTGACATTAACGGTGGATGCGGTGTGTGATATGGTCATTTGTGATGATGCAGTCATAACCCATGAACTTACAGTAAAGTTTGCTGATGAT
>ERZ832317.594-NODE-594-length-52075-cov-32.339023_pt1 | contig 52075 bp, 47 predicted proteins | sample MGYA00519695_ERZ832317 | MGnify/ENA primary metagenome ERZ832317 (study PRJEB31850, sample SAMEA3708726) | human gut metagenome | biome: human gut; feature: human-associated habitat; material: faeces | place: China | collected 2014 ...
ATCTGCTGCTGTTCTGCTATCAGCTGGGGTATCTCCGCAAGGGCAAGGAACGCCTGAACACTTCGCTGAATACGCTGCGCCCTGCCCTCACACAGTACAATCAGCTGGCAAAGGACATCCGAGATAAGACGAAGGAGCGCCGCAGCCTGCTTACCGAGAAAAAGGCGCTCTCTGCTGTCCATGTATTCCAACACCGGGAGCTGGCCGCAAAAATTGCGGCACTGACAGAGGATTTGGAAGAATTGCGTTCTGAGAAAAATCTGCTTCTGGCGTCGCTGGCATATACCGAGGAAGATGCCGCCGATCAATTTCCCAAAGACATTGCTGCCATGGAGCAGAGCTTGAAACGGTTGGAGGAACAAGAGCAGAAATATTCCGCCGAGTTGGACGCCGCCCTGAACGAGTATACCGAGCTTCTGGAGCAGGCACAGAGCATTGATCCGGTGCAGCTGTATGAAGCAAGGCAGGCTATCCGCCCCGGTAAGGAGCAGGAAGCGGAGAGTCGGGCACAGCAGGTCTACGGCGAGAAGTACAACCCGCTGCTGATGTTTGACAGCAAAAAGGCGGTTTCCCGTATGCTTCATGAGGATATGGAGCGACAGGCGGTACGGAGAATGATGCGACAGGCGCAGAAGGAGCAGCAGACTCTTCAAAAGAAAAAGAGTGAGCAGGAACGGTAATCCACCGTTCCTGCTCACCCAAGATGACCTTACAAAAGATCATTTAACAAATTCATACACTTTACCTTTTGCTGCAAGTTGGCACTGCCATATACATTGAGAGTAAAAGACACATTTTTATGTCCGAGAATTTCAGAGAGAGATTTCACATCAAACTCTGGTATTTCAATGGCTCTTACGGCAAATGTATGCCGTATCTCGTGGAACTTTACCTTTTGCAGCCCATTTCGTTTCAAAAAACGGGAAAAGAACTGCCTGTATGTGCGAGGCTCGGTTGGCTTGGTCTTACCAGTCAAGAAGTAATGGTTAGGATTCTCCGTATAGAATTTCTTGATAATGTTCATGAGCAACGACGGAACAGGAATTGTACGAGCTGATGTCTTGGTCTTCGGCGGTCCTATATGCAGATAGGACTCTCCCTTTTTCTTATCATAGATGCGCTGGACGGTTTTGTTGATGCTAATGGTTTTGTCCGTCAGCGATATGTCCTTCATCTGCAATCCGCAGAGTTCTCCGATCCGTACACCGGTAAACAGTGCGATGAGTATGCCAGCGGTCTTCCTGTTCAGGTTCATGTAAATGCACTGAATAAGAGCTTGCTCCTGATCTTTGGGGAGCGAGACCACCTTCTTGACACCCAGCTCTTTCGGGTACTCTATCAAGTCCCAGTTCAGCAGAGGGATCGCCCTCTCTTTGTAGGCGTACTCCATAGCAAGGCGAAGTACCAGGATATCGTCAGCGTGTATGTGCTGTGTGTGGCAGTACCTACTGGCCTACACACAGTCAGCAGAAATTCTGCTCAGCGGAATGTAAAAAGGTAAACCACAATAAGAAAACCTTGGAGTTTTACTACAAGAAGCAAAAGGACAGCAGCCGGTGGTTGAACTTGCCTGTCTTTAATATTTCGATTGCATCATCACACAAATGCAGGGCATCCAGCTCTGTGTTTGGGTGATTTTTTTGTTCTGTCAGCCCAATAGATAATCGGTGGACCCCCCGTAGAACTTCGCCAGTTCCGTTATGCTGAATGGGCTGATGTCTTTGAAATCATCGGCTTCATACTTTCCCAGCGCAGACTTGGAGATGCCTGTTTCTGCGGATAGCTGTTCCAGCGTCAGACCGCGCTCCACGCGCAGGTCTTTGAGCCGTTCCTGAATGGTGAGTTTTGGTTGCATAGCGGTGTCCTCCCCCTCAAATTTCTGCCCCTTTCCGGTCTTGTCCATAAGCGTGGAAATCTGCGTTTTCCTATCTCTTGGATATACGGGAGAGGGCTATATTTTTCGCTAAAATGGTCTTGTAATCGCACCTGAACCTTGAAAATTGCATGACCGTCCGAACGGGATATGTCCTCCGGCGAAGTGCCGCATCCAGCGCACCAAGGAGAACGAAACGCCGGGAGCGATCCTCCGGGCAGGAACGACGTTCGGAAAGAGCGGCAAAATCGAATGTAAAAATCAAAGCAAGTGAAAACGGCGAAATGGTTTTCTGCTCTGTGCGGTTATCTGTATGGAACAGAGTGCTATCCAACAGCGAACGGCGTTTGCCGTTCAGAATGACATTTCTCCGTTTCACGCAAAGACACGTCAAGCGGCAAAAGTGGAAGGTGCTGCCTGTGATCAGCACATCATTGGCGGCATTTCCAGCAGAAAGCCGTGTGTCAAAAATCAGCGCCCTATGGCGAACGGGTGTCACGATCTGACAAACCTATTTTACCATAGAGCGCATCGAAAAAACAGGAGGAACATTTGAATATGAGAAAATCTGAAACCTATCGCAACGAGATCAAGTCCTACATCGTCCGCACCGGCATGACCATGACCGAAGTGGTGGACTACCTTTCTGACGAATACGGCTGGAGCCGTAGCGTCCCAAATCTCTCCGGCAAGCTCAAGCGCGGCTCGCTCCGCTACGGCGAGGCGGTGGAGCTGGCAGACGCACTGGGGTATGACATTGTGTGGCAGAAGCGAAAGGATGTGAAGTAATATCAAATCTACGGTTTACGGATACATCCGCGTTTCCACCAAAGAACAAAATGAGAATCGGCAGGTGATTGCTTTGCGGGAAGTCGGTGTTGCCGAAAAGAATATTTACATGGACAAGCAGTCCGGCAAGGATTTTGACCGTCCCAATTATAAGAAACTGGTAAAAAAGTTAAAAGCCGGGGATTTGCTGTATATTTTAAGCATTGACCGGCTTGGCCGCAATTATGAGGAGATACTGCTGCAATGGAGAATTATTACCAAAGAAAAGCAGGTTGATGTGGTGGTGTTGGATATGCCGCTTTTAGACACCAGAAAATCGGGCAATGACTTGACCGGTACTTTCGTGGCCGATCTGGTATTGCAGATTCTATCCTATGTGGCGCAGACAGAACGTGAGAATATTCACCAGAGGCAGAAAGAAGGGATTGCGGCGGCAAAACTGCGCGGCGTAAAATTTGGGCGGCCAAGAAAAGATGTGCCGGAACGATTCTGGCAGCTTAAAGAGGACTGGGAAGACCAAAAAATCACCTCACGGGAGGCAGCCCGGCAGCTTTCTATTGCACAGGACACGTTCCTGAGATGGGTTCACGGAAAGTAGTACAAAAAAAGCGGTCAGGAAAATGTAGACTTTTCCATTCGGGCGTGCTATACTGTTTTATATGTGAACTTGTGTGCTGTTTTGCGCTGTTTTGCATAGTAAGGAGGGGAGCAAGCTTTCTTAGTTTATCCAAACTGCACGCAAAAACAGTAACCGATAAAGTCTACATTATCCAAGTGGTTATTTTAATTATTTTCCATGAGCCCACCTTAAAAAGGTGTCCTGCGCGATAGAAAGCTGCTGGGCCGCCTCCCGCGAGGTGATTTTTTTATTTTCCCAGTCCTGTTTGAGTTTCCAGAACTGTTCCGGTACTGGCTTTCGTGGTCTACCAAACCGCACTCCGCGCAGCTTTGCCGCCGCAATCCCTTCCATCTGCCTCTGATGGATATTCTCGCGCTCCGTCTGCGCCACATAGGATAAAATCTGCAAGACCAGATCGGCTACAAACGTGCCGGTCAAATCGTTGCCTGATTTTCTGGTATCCAGAAGCGGCATATCCAGCACCACCATGTCCGCCTGCTTTTCTTTGGTAATGATTCGCCATTGCAGCAGGATTTCTTCATAATTGCGTCCCAGCCGGTCGATAGACTTCACGACCAGAAGGTCGCCGGGCCGAAGTTTTTTCAGCAGTTTCCGATATTGTGGCCTGTTGAAGTCCTTCCCGCTGAGCTTATCCATGTAGACGTTTTTCTCCGGAACCGGAAACTCCTGCAAGGCAATAAGCTGCCGATCCTCATTCTGTTCTTTGGTGGATACGCGAACATATCCGTAAATGTTGCTTTCCATAAAAAAGCCTCCTTTGTTGTATTTAGAGCGTTTTGCGCTCTTGATACAATTCTAAAGGAGTTTTTTTCATTCTCTAAAAAGGCTTATCTCAGGGGAAGATTTTTTCAAAAGAGCTTGCTTTCACACCGGAAATGTGTAAGCTGTGTCACACAGAATTAAAAGATAATTTTAAGGAGGATGCAGCTATGCTACAAATATCTGAAATCGTAAAGAAAACCGAGGAAATGTTCGACCTGTTCAACAAGCATTTCTATCATGGCGAGCTTGCCCGCCCTGCCATCACCGTATCCCCGGACGGAGGGCGCGGCGCTTACGGCTGGTGCAGTATTCAAGAAATCTGGAACGCAGACGGTGAGAAATATCGGGAAATCAACCTCTGCGCCGAATACCTTGACCGGCCCATCTTCGAGCTGGCCGCCACGCTCTTACATGAAATGGCCCACCTTTACAATCTGGAACATGATATTCAAGATGTAAGCAACAATGGCTATTACCACAACATGAAGTTTAAGGCCACCGCAGAAGCCCACGGCCTCCATATCGAAAAACACGCCAAGTATGGCTGGACGGTTACGACACTGGCCCCGGAGGCAGAGGTGTGGATCAAGGAAACCTTAGGCGAGGCCGGTATCAATGCCAGCCGTCTGCCGGTAGAGGGAAGCTCAAAGGGAGGCAGCAAGAAATCCATTAACCGCAGTATCAAATATGCCTGCCCCTGCTGCGGTACAATCATCCGCGCCACGCGCGAGGTCAATGTAATCTGCGGGGATTGCGGAGAACCTTTTGAGCGGGCATAAAATACCGATACAACCGGCCAGCCGAACCGCCACGGCTGGCCGGTTTCTTTGCTTTTGTACCGGTGAAAAAAGAGAATTTTCTTCAAAAAAAGACTTGCTTTCACACCCAAAATGCGTAAGCTGTCACTCACAAGGCAAGCAGCCAGTACAAAATATGAAAGGTGGAAAACACTATGAAGACAGGTAAAATTACAGCGAAACTGAGGGACGCGGTTCCGGTTTGCCTCATGGTAGAAGGCGAGGAAGTTATGCGTTACAAGAACATTGAGCTGCCGGATATACTCAAAGAGGTAGAAATGATTAACTTTCATTTCAACGTACACATAGACGGCAAAATCACTTTTGAAATCCATTATGAGCAGGGCGTACTGCCGGAGGTATTCCCAGAGGCCCGTACCAGAGTATCCCGCGCAGCCAAGGCCGCCGCAAAAGCAATGCTGGAAACAGCCCCAGCAGAAATCCCGGAAGCCTCTGCCAAAGAAGAAACGGCACTGGCCATTATCCCGGAGGTTCCGGTATTTGTAGCCCCGGTTAAAGCTGAGGCGGAAACGGCGGAGGAACCAGCAGAAGAAAGCGCCGAGCCTATTGAGGAACCGGCAGCCATGGAAATCTTCTACAACGTAACCGGCCCTCGCAGAAAAGAGCTGGCGGCAGCAGTAGGTGACTTCATCGGCATAAAACCTAAGTACATGAAGGCTCCGACCTATGCCTTCATAGTAGAAGGTTACACCATCGGCAGAGACGGAACCTTGACCGGCGCAGAGAACAAAGCATTGGTTGAAGCCCTCGAAGCCCAAGGTTTCAAAGCGGCATAAAACAAAATCTTCCGGCCTCGCTTCGGCGGGGCTTTTTGTTGCCCGGAATTTCCGAAAAAAGATATGTTTTAAGCATTTTAGAGCTTGCTTTTTGACCGGTGGTGTGTAAGCTGTCACTCACAGAAATAAAACATATCTTTGAAGAGGCACTCACCATGGCTAATTATAATATCGAAATTGAACGCAACAATGTAACCCTCGCGCAGTTCCTGCGGTATGTCCGCCAGCAATGCGAGAGAAAAAACATTGACTTTGGCGTTGAGCGGGACTTTTTTGAAAATCCGTACCGGTGCGAGAGCAGCAGCTACATGGTAGTGAATGGCGTAAAGAAAAGCCACTTTGCTGAATACCGGCAGGTCAAAAAGCTCCGCCGCAAATTCGCAAGCTATCAGACTCCCGAAGGCTACACCAGATATTACTACACGGACGAGTTTGAGGAATACGAAGAAACCGAGCTTTGCCGCTATGACCATGAGGAGGACGGATCGGATGCGCCCTGCAAGGTGGAAACTGTAAGCACATTCCCTTACGAGTTCCAGACCTATATCCTCAACCATGACGGCTCCATGTTCAACGAGATTTGCGAGTTTACCTTTGACGAAGGGAATCGCGGACATGGATACTATTACCAAGTAAACCGGGATAGTAAGGAATGAGGCCCACAAACAGAAAAAGCGCCAGCCGCAAGATAAACGGCTGGCGCTAAAATGTTTAAGCAACTATGGAGACCCGGCGGCGCAGGACACTTTTTAGCGTTTCCTTGTTTATGACTTGGCCGGAAAACAGAGGGGGTTCATGTGCATCTGAAATGGCTCCGCCACGATAGCGCAAGGCATTGAGCAAGGAATTTCAGGCGCTGGCGTACAGTGCTAAAAAGTGAGGCACCACCTGAAAAGCCTATGAAATAAGGCTTTTTCGGGCTAAATACAAAAACAGCCATCCAAAACGGAAAGCTGTTTTTGTATTAAAGTTTGTCCCTTAATATGGTGCGAGCGACGGGACTTGAACCCGTACGTCATAAACACACGCCCCTCAAACGTGCCTGTCTGCCAGTTCCAGCACGCTCGCATTTCAGTCAGCGACAATTATTATATCATTTTCGGTATACTCTGTCAATCATTTTCCAGAGTTAAATTAATTTTTTTAACCACTTTCTGATACTCCTCATAGTTTACCAAACTATTTAAAACGGGCACCAGAGCTTTAGCCGTCAACCGTTCCGGAAGTCCTAATTCCCGTAGAAGCACCTGACGTTTTTTACTGCTGTCCGCACCTCCTGAAAAGCCATCCTCATACAAATCAAGCTTGGTAATCTTTCTTTTTTCTTCCGAACTTCCGGCTTCTTCTATAGCTGATGCGCCTGAGCGGCGGATCGACTCTAAAAGAATTTCAGGATCGATTCCCTCCACTCCCAGCTTGCCTTCCTTAGATGGGTGAAGCTTTCTTTTTTCCTTTCCATAAAGGTCTGGAATGTAAGCATGTCTGATTTTTTCCTTAGGGATACAGCTCTGGATATGGTTGCGGATTAAAAATCCCGCGGAGTCGCTGTCCGTTAAAATCAACAGCCCCCTGGTGTCCGCCAGCCTGCGGAGCAGCTCGATCTTTTCCCTGTCGCTGAAAATCTGAAAGCCTCCAGTTTCGATAATCAGGCCGTCAATCAAAGAGCTTAGCTTAATTTTATCGTATTTCCCTTCAACAATTACCGCTTCCTTAATTTTTATCATCAGACCTTCTCCTCCCGAGCTAACAGCATCATTTTTCCGATTAGTTCTTCCAGCACAGTTCTAGGCTCCGACCTGCCGCTTTTCAAAGCCAGATCCGCCTGAGCCAACAAAAACAAGCTTTTTCTCAATTGGCTGATGGAAGCACGTTTGCAATCCCTTTCCGCATTGCGGATTAAAAAGTCTCTTCCTCTATAATCAAAGTCTTTGCTCAAAACGGAAGTCTTTTCTCCGCTTTCTAAAGCCGTTTTGGCCCGGTATAAATTCACATAGTTAGAGGATAAGACTGCGAGTACTGCCACCGGCTCCTCCTTTTGATAAAAAAGCAGGTCAAGCTGCTGGTATGCTTTATCATAATTTCCAGCCATCAGCGCGTTGCCCAAAACAAAAACTGTAGTTTCCAGATTTTTGGTTACCAGCAGATCAATGTCATCCTTGGTAATTTCCCGGCCCACTGCATAGGCGCACAGCTTTTCCAGCTCGCTGCTTAAGGTCAGGAGGTCATCTCCGCAAAGCTGAATGATTTTCCCCGCATTGATCTGGGTCAGGCCGCAGCCTCTCTTTTCCGCCCACTGCACCAGCTGCTTCTCTAAAGCGATCTCTCCTCTTTTTTCCAATAGGACCACCGTTCCATTTTTTTCCGCTGCCGCAATAAACTTCTTCCATTTCGCGGATCTTTTCGCATCGATTTCCAGAGTGGACTGGCTGATAATTAAAACCGTGGTTTCAGATAGTTCCTCTAAAAGTTGATATAACTTAGCAAGTTCTCCGGCATTCAGAGCTTCCACATTCAAATCCTTTACCAAAACGCATTTACGCTCAGCAAACAGCGGAAGCGCCTGAGCTGCATCCGCGATTTCATCGATCGAAGCCTTGCCGCCGTCAAAGGCTTGAAAATTAAAATCGCTGTAGCTTTTTCCAAGCACCTTATTCACAATAGCTTCGGTGTAATGGCTGATCAAATATTTTTCCTCGCCATAAAGAAAATACAGAGGGACGAATGCCTTTTCCTTAATTTGCTTCTTTAATTCAGACTCCTTTAGCTGCGCCATAGCTTCCTCCTAATATTCCGTGTCGATCGTAACGCCGGTTTCCGATACGGAAATCACTACATTTCCTTGCTTTGAGGTCACCAACTCATGAATTTTAATATTGGAAAGCGCCTCTTGGGCCTCTATCGCCTCTGCTTGATACATGGTGAGAATAGTGTAATCTCCCCGAAGGCCGTAAGCGTTTTCCGGAGTATCTCCAGCAATGCAGAAATTGCAGTCGCGGTCAGCTTCCGGCAAATCCGCAACATCGCCGCCCGCAGGACAAATTAAAAATTTCTCCTGCCCCACGGTAAAAGAAATCCAGCTTTCCGATTTATTAGCCAGAACGGAAATCACCAGATCCTCCCAAAGAACCGTCTGGTTCCTACTGGAAAAATAGTATACACCCGCACGGTTTTCCAGCGCCCTGCGAAGCTTATCCTGAGGCAGCTTTTGATCGGAGACTAATATGGTTTCTGGGTGATACTCCTCAATCAGGCGGCTGGCCCCGGAGGATGTCTTTTTATCTACCTGAGAAATCAAAAGATAATCCAAGCGGCCGATTCCGCGGCTCCGCAGATAGGCGTCGATCCGGGAATATGCGCCGTTTCCGCCTCCGGAGCAAAGCACTGCGGCCTGCTGATCCCGTATCAGAACTACGGAGCTTCCATTTCCAGTATTCAAAACCCCTATCTCCAAAGCTTCCTGTTCAAAGCCTGCGCCCAGAGCCGTGAAAACCAGCAGAAATGCGGTGGTGCAGGCCGTGAGCCGAAGACGAAATCCTTCCCAGCGGATCATCACAATCACCACAGACGCTGCGGCAAACACTATCAGCGATATCAGCAGCACCTCTTGGGTAACCGGAATAGAGGCCATCGGCAAGCTCGCCAGCCATGCGGCGCATTCCATCAGATAATTAGCGGCTATCCCGGCGCCCAGTCCGAAGGGCATAGCCAAAAAATTGATCACAGGAATGTAATAAAAGATTGAGGTAAGGAAGCCGCACAAAAGCATAATGTCCGCGGGAAACTCCATTAAAAGATTGGACAACGGCGCCACCAGCGATAACTCTCCAAAGGTAAGGGCTACAATAGGAGAAGTAAATACGGTTGCCGAAACAGTGGCCGCAATAGTGCTGTTGAGTCCGCGGAATAATCTTTTTAAAACACCAATCGATTCTGTCCAGCGATTCAGGCGGGCTTGAATCCTCCCTGAAAACAGAAGAATCCCTAAGGTTGCGGAAAATGACAAAAGCAGTCCGGTATCTCCTGCGGCGAAAGGATTTGGAACCGTCAGCACCAGCATGGCAAAGCCCAAGGAATTGATCGGATCCGCCTGCTTTCGGATACCGATCCCGAGCAGATACAGAATGGACATCACGCCGGATCTCACCACAGATGGGACAAAACCGGTAACCGCCATAAAACAGAACACACCCACCGACGCGGCTAGCGCGGCTCCTCTCTTGGGTATTCCAAAATAGAGCAATGCCCAAAGCAAAAATTGTCCGATAATGGCCATATGCATTCCAGACACCGACAGCATATGGGAAACACCGGTAATCTGGAAATTATCCCGGACAGCTTCATCCAGACCGCTTTTGTCTCCCAGCAAAACACCGCACACTAAGCCAGATTGCCTGGGAGGAAGCAAAGCTCTTAAGGCCTCGGTCATCCTTTCCCGGACCTTTAGGGCATAATAATAAAAAGGATGGCTTTCTCCCGGAGTTACGGTATAAGGCTGATAGTCATAAATAAATCCGGTAAGATAAATATTTTTAGCCGCATAATAGTTTCTGGTATTCAGTCCTTCATCAGATCCCGTGGGTTTGGATAGATGCACCTTCGCCGTAAGCCGGTCATAGGCCTCCAACTCAATCGCGTTGGTGCTTGATACACGAATTTTCAGCCTTTGAGGGATGTCGCTTGACTTCACTGTGCCATCTTCCGGCATAACGGAATCAGTTTCGATCACATAATAAAACCGTCCGTAAGCTTCAGAAGGCAGCTCCGTTACCGTACCGGATACCGTCGCATCAGAATCGTCCAGGGCGGAAACCGGAGAGACATTTATCTGATACGCCCCAAAATAGGCGAAAAACGCAATTCCCGCCGTTAATACAAGCGCCGAAAGCCTTTTCGGTGTGCTTTTTCTGCAAAACAGCAGGAGAGAAAGCAGCAGGCACGAAATCCCCAGTACCACGCTGGCATTCACACCTGCAAAAATGGCGGCCAAAAGCGCAATTAGATACGTAAATCCAATTGAAGCAAATGGCCGCTTCATAGTTCTTCCTCCTAAGACGGTTTTTATTGAAACCTATCCCCAGGCTGAGCCTGGACCCAATCCGCGTTTCCAGCCTCGTTTTTTCGCCAATGCAGCGCCCGCGGCGAAGCCAGACGCTGTTCTTACCGCCTGTCCGTGTTGCTGAGCCTGGACCCAATCCGCGTTTCCAGCCTCGTTTTTTCGCCAATGCAACCGCCCGCGGCGAAGCCAGTGGCTGTCATGGATTCGTCTTATAAACAAATTACAGCAAATCAAAGGTTGTCTAACGACGGCAGCGGCAGGTGCCATCCGCCGCCTTGAACTGGATTATTTTTTTACAAATAGAGGCAGAGCATCCAGATAAACAATGTCATCACGCTCCTGGGCGTCGCCCTCCGCCAGCACGGCGGCCATTCCTACAATATTGCCGCCCGCCTTTTCCACCAGCTGCATCAGGGCGTTGAGAGATTCTCCCGTGCTGATGACATCGTCAACAATAAGAACCCGCTTTCCCTGAATCTTTTTTACTTCTTCATCAGAAAGATAAAGCTTCTGCACGTTTTCGGTGGTAATAGATTTTACCGTTACCTCCAAGGGATTGGTCATATAAACCTTCAAGCCCTTTCTGGCTACACAGTAATTGCGGCAGCCTTGCCGCGCCATTTCATAACAGAGCGGAATCCCCTTCGCTTCTGCGGTCACCAGCACGTCATGTTCCGGACATTTCTCCAAAAGCAGCTTCGCGGCCTTCTCTGTCACCTCGATATCACCGAACATAATAAACGCCGCAATATCCAAGTGTTCATTTACCGGACACAAAGGCAGTTCCCGGTCACAGCCGGCAACTTTCATTTTATAATACTGTTTCATTATGTTTTCTCCTTTTCTCTCCCTAAGCCAGAACCTCATTGCGCCGCCTCTTGCCTGCTGGCCTTTCAGAAAAAGCAGCGACGGCAAACCGCAGGCAAGTCCTCCCGCCAGTAAGCCGCATTCGCAATGCCCTATGAGATCACATGCTTTCTTCCTATTCCTAAGCGCTTCAATTCGAGCCGAAAAAGGATTTTCATCAGATCCCGGTTCGGGCCAAAATGATAAACCAATGCGCTTTTAACCGGGAGGCCACTCCATGCTCCTGCCGCCCAGCAGATGAAAATGCAGATGCCGCACCGTTTGGCCGCCATCCTCGCCGCAGTTATTCACAATGCGGTAGCCTTTTTCCAATCCCAGTTCCTTGGCAAGCTTGGCCGCAGTAGCAAAGATGTGCCCAAGCAAAGGACCGTTTTCCTCTGTCAACTCGTTGGCAGAGGAGATGTGTTCCTTTGGAATGATCAGAATGTGTACCGGTGCCTGAGGATCCAAATCATAAAAGGCCAAAATCTGGTCATCCTCATAGGCCTTTTTCGACGGGATTTCCCCGGCAGCGATTTTGCAAAAAATACAATCCGCCATACTCATTCTCCTTACTTTATCAGATTTACAGACGCCTTACCGTACGTCTGCTTAGTTCACCCAGCGTAAGTATTTCCTATTTCCATAAAAATTTCCATAAAAGGACCCTTACCGCATAACCGTCATAACGGAAAGAGGGAGCTTCTTTCTTTGTGTTCTCCAGCCTCCGAAAAGCCTCGGAAAAAGCATTGCTCCAGAAACGTTCTTTGCAGAGGTTTCATCGTCCGGAGGCTTCCCTGTCCTTTTTATCTTACGCTTCCTTTCTGCCCTGACAGATTTCGTCAGGCCCAAAGGAATTATTCCTTTACCATCTCTGACACAATAGTATTCACCGCCGCCAGCGCCTCGTCGATTTTCGTCAGATCCTTGGCGCCTGCCATCGCGAAATCCGGTTTGCCGCCGCCGTTGCCGCCGGCCACCTTAGCCGCCGCCCGGACAATGTTTCCTGCATGGCATCCCTTCTGCTGGGCCTCTTTTCCTGCTGTAGCCGAGAGGACCGCTTTGCCGTCGTTGATAGCGGCAAACACCGCTACGCTGTTAGGGGCGTTCTCTCTCACGCGGTCGCTCATCGTTCGCAGAGCATCCGCTGTGGTTGAGGAAAAGGATCCGGTGATAATCTTTACCCCCTTTACCATTTCAGCACTGTCGAACAGGCCGTCCACCTGCCAATTGGCAAGCCTGGCATTTGCCTTCTCCAGCTCTCTTCTCAGCTCCTTCTGTTCGCTCAGCAGATGTTCGCAGGCTTCGGGAAGCTCTGCCGGATTATTAAGCTTCAACGCTGAGGAAGCGTCCTGTATCGTCTTTGCGTCTTCCGCCATATGCTGAAGCACGCCCCGTCCGGTAACGCCCTCGATTCTTCTGACACCGGAGGCCACGGAGCTTTCAGAAATAATTTTGAACAGGCCGAGCCTCGCGGTATTGTTCACATGAGTGCCGCCGCAGAATTCCGTAGAGAATTCCCCGGCCTGTACTACCCGGACGATATCTCCGTATTTTTCACCGAACAGCGCCATAGCGCCCAGCTTTTTCGCTTCCTCAATGGGCATTTCCGTACTGGTAACCTGAACCGCGGAAAGAATCTCGTCGTTGACGATCTCCTCTACTCTGGCGGTCTCCTCCTTAGTCAAAGCGGAGAAATGGGTAAAGTCAAAACGCACCCGCTGGCCGTCTACCAATTGTCCCGCCTGTTCCACGTGGGTGCCCAGCACCTTTCTCAACGCCGCCTGGAGCAAGTGGGCAGCGGTATGGTTTCTCATGATATTATACCGGCGGATGCCGTCTACCACGCACTCTACCTCTGAGCCGACGCTCAGTCCCTCCACGACCACATGGCAGTGATGGAGGAACACGCCGGAATGGTGCTTGGTGGTATCCAAAACAGCGAACCGTCCGGCGCCGTCGGTTAGAAAGCCGGTATCCCCCACCTGTCCGCCGCTTTCCGCATAGAAAGGCGTCCGGTCCAGAACCACCACTACGTCGTCGTTCATCTCAGCGGACTCAACGCGCTCTCCCTCCCGGAGAATCGCCAGTATTCTGGCGGTATCCTTCAAAGTGGCGTAGCCGGTGAACTCTGTAGCGGGAATTCCATCCAGATCCACGGACTCGCTGAGCCAGGCGTCAGCGCCGGCGTTTTTCCTAGCGTTTCTGGCTCTGGTGCGCTGCTCGGACAGCAGACGCTGAAACTCGCTCTCATCCACGGTCATTCCCTTTTCTGCGATGATCTCTTTCGTCAAATCCAACGGAAAGCCGTAGGTATCGTTCAGCCGGAAGGCTTCGGCGCCGGATAAAATCTTCTTTTCGGAATTTTCAATCAGGGCGCCTAAAATCTGCAGCCCCTGGTCAATGGTCCGGTCAAAGTTTTCCTCCTCCACAGAGATCAGCTTTTTGATGAAATCCCGCTTCTCCACCAGCTCGGGATAAGCGCTTTGATTCTCGTTGATCACCGTATCGCAGACCTCCGCCAGGAAGGGGCGGCGGATCCCCAGCAGGCGGCCGTGGCGGGCGGCCCTTCTCAGCAAGCGGCGGAGCACATAGCCCCGGCCCTCATTGGAGGGCATTACACCGTCGCCGATCATAAAGGTAGTGCTGCGGATATGGTCTGTGACCACCCGGAGGGAAATATCGGTTTTGGGGTCCGCTCCATATTCCACCCCAGCGATTTTCGAAATGTGCTTCATGATATTCTGCACCGTATCGACCAGGAACAGGTTATCCACACCTTGCATAATGCAGGCCAGGCGTTCCAGCCCCATACCGGTATCGATGTTTTTATGCTCCAGGGGCGTATAGTTTCCCTGGCCGTCGTTATCAAACTGGGAGAAAACCAGGTTCCAAAATTCCACGTACCGGTCGCAGTCGCATCCCACCCCGCAGGTCGGAGAACCGCATCCATATTCCTCACCCCGGTCAAAATAAAGCTCGGAGCAAGGGCCGCAGGGGCCGGTGCCATGCTCCCAGAAATTATCTTCTTTTCCCAGCCGGACAATACGGCTGGGATCCACCCCGACCTCCTTGGTCCAAATGTCGAAAGCCTCGTCGTCATCCTGGTAAATGGAAACCCAAATCCGCTCAACAGGCAGCTCCAGCACCTTGGTGCAGAACTCCCAAGCCCAAGCGGTAGCCTCATGCTTAAAATAATCTCCAAAAGAGAAATTTCCCAGCATTTCAAAATAAGTACCATGGCGGGCGGTAATGCCTACCCGCTCAATATCCGGGGTGCGGATGCATTTCTGACAGGTGGTAACCCGGTTTCTCGGCGGAGTCACCTCCCCGGTAAAATACTTCTTCATCGGCGCCATACCGGAGTTAATCAGCAGAAGGCTCTTGTCTCCATTTGGCACCAGGGAAAAGCTGGGCAGCCGAAGATGGCCCTTTGACTCAAAGAATTGGAGATATTTCTCCCGCAATTCGTTTAATCCTGTCCATTTCATATTTTTTCACACTTCCTAACAAAAAATAAGATTCCACCGCCACAATGGGACGGAGGAATCCGTGGTACCACCCAAATTGCGCGTCAAAGCGCGCCGCTTAAGCCTTCGATAACGGGAAAGGCCCGCCGGCTTTCCTCAAGCCGGAGCTCCAGACCGGCCGAAAGCAAAAGCAGGGGCGCCTTGCAGCCGGGAGCACCCTCTCTTACCCGCTTTTTTTTTGCTTTCTCTTGCCCTTCACAGCCTATTTCTATACGATTATTATAGTGCCATCAGGCCGAAAAGTCAATCGTTAATCGGCAGGTTATCCGCGATTTCTTGGAAAACCGGGCCGCAGGAGGTGCCTCCGCCTACGCCGTCCTCCGCGAATACCGTGATCACGTATTTCGGGTTGGAGGCCGGATAAAAGCCTGATATCCAGGACTGGACCACCTGCTGCCCCTCCACGATCTGTCCGGTTTCCGCCGTGGAGGTTTTTGCCCCCGCCCCGTTTGCCGAGGGCTTACCCTTTTTGCTGGTGCCGTATTCAATGGAGGCACGCATAGCCTTCTGCAAAAAGGCGGCAGTTTGGCTGGAAATTACCCGCTCCGCCTGCTTGGGCTGCTCCCGCTCGGTCAGGACGAGCTTTTCATCTACCAGTCCCTCTACCAAAGACGGTTCGGTATACAGCCCGCCGCTGGCGATGGTATTGACCATCGCGGCAATTTGCAGCGGCGTAGCCAGCAAGTCCCCCTGGCCAAAGGAAAAGTTCGCCTTAGCCTTGGGGTTGGACAGGTTCTTTTTGACGGGCAGGTTTCCCGCGCTGGAGGACATGCCCGGCGCCAGCTCGACAGAGGAGCCGAAACCAAGCTTTTCCGCCATGGAAAGCAGCTCCTCCGGCTTCATTTGCTCTGTCAGCTTGATAAAATACCCGTTGCACGAATAAGCGATAGCCTTTTCTAAATCCACCTTGCCGTGCCCCACACCGTTAAAGCATTTAAATTCCATACCATCTACAGAAATGGAACCCGGGCAGTCATACACCAGACTGGTGGAAACGCCTTTCTCTAAAGCCGCTGCCGCCACCACCAGCTTAAACACCGATCCTACCGGATAGCTGGAAAAGGCCCGGTTAAGAAGCGGCGCTCCCTTTTCGTCCAAAGTATCCGCCACGTCATAGGGAGAATATGTGGGCAAGGATACACTGGCGCGGATTTCACAGCTTGGAATCTCCGTTACCAGTACCGAGCCCTTGGTAAGATATTTTTCCGCGGCCTCTTGGGCGATTTCCTGGATCTCCTTGTCCAGGGTGAGGACCACGCCTTTATTTTGAAGCTCCGAGGTATCGTCAATGGTTCTTTCCATACCGGCAATGGCTTGGTTTAACGCATCCACCTGGTAAACCGCGGACAGCTGTCCGCCATCCGCTAAATAGCCGTTATATGCTTTTTCAATGCCGTCCACGCCGTTTCCGTCCCCGTCTAAGTAGCCGATCACATGGACTGCGTCCTGATCCTCCTGATACCTTTCGTTTACCCAGAAAATATCCTCAGAATCTAAAGGAGAGGATAGCTTGGTCAACTCTCCTAAGCCGGTCAGCGCTTGTAAATTGGTATCGTATATCGTTCCGCGAAAGGAGGCGATGGTGCAGCGATAGGTTCCCTGCTGAGCTGCCGCGGCCAGGATTCCCTCATCGCCGATAATCCGGTACACGCTGCCCATAATCCCAATGATTCCCGCCATTAAAATGCAAAACAAGCCGATTGTTCTGCGTTCAAACCGTTTTCTCATAGTCAAGCCTCCCATCTGGGCTTATTCTTGGCTGAAAACGCAAAAAAAATACAAGAGGACGGCCGTCACTCTTGTATTTTTCAGTATTTTATCAGTGAAAACAGAATTCGGAAATCAAAAGCGCAAATACCGGAACAGCGGGCGGATCCTTTACCTTACAAGCCGCAAAACGCTTCTGTCCTGCGCCATAAGCTTTTCCGACGGGGCCGGGGCGCATCAAAACGTTCTGATTCCGATTGGGAAAGCATAACCGCATCACAAAAAAGCCCGCGGTATCGGATAAAAATAAAATTGGTCCGGCGCTTACCGTTTCCGGCGCAGCAGCGCACCCGGGGCCATCGGCTTTTCCAGCGGGATATATAAGGTTTCCATTGGGTGGGGGGCGCTTTCCGCCGGCTCTCCGTCGTGGTTGAAAAGCTCCTTCACCACGATTTCATAGGGGACTCTGCCCGGCTCCAAAACATTGAGGGTTTCCCCCTTAAAAAAGCGGTTTCTCTGAGAGCACACCGCGGTACGGCTTTCGTAACCGTCGCATACCGCCGCTACCTCCCAGCCCCGGACATAGCCGCCGTTATCATATACCTGGCCAGGCTCGTTTCCAAAGAAAAAGCCGGTGCAGTATTCCCGGTGGCTCACCTTCTCCATTTCTTCTAAAACCCACTGGGGCAGAACGAATTGTTCCGGATTTTTCTCGTATAAATCCAGGGCCTGCCGATACGCGTTTGTGACCACCGCCACGTAATAGGCGGATTTCGCCCGGCCCTCAATTTTAAGGCTGGTAACCCCCGCCCCAGCCAATTCCGGAATATGCTCGACCATGCACAAATCCCGGGAATTGAAAAAATACGCTCCGGAATCATCCTCCAGCACAGGAAAATACTCTCCCGGACGGCTTTCCTCCATCAGATGGTACTTCCAGCGGCAAGGCTGGGCGCAGTCGCCCCGGTTGGCATCCCGTCCGGTCAAATAATTGGACAACAGGCATCTGCCGGAAAAGCTGACGCACATGGAGCCGTGGACAAAAGCCTCCAGCTCCAGCTTAGGGTCGGTTTTCGCCCGGATTTCAGCGATTTCCTCCAGCGAAAGCTCCCTCGCCAGCACCACCCGGGAAGCGCCCAGGTCATAAAAAGCCCTGGCAGACTGGTAATTGACGATTCCCGCCTGGGTGGAAATGTGAATCTCTGTACGGGGCGCATACCGTTTAGCCAGCGCCAGCACTCCAAGATCGGTGACGATCAAGCCGTCCGCGCCGGCATCCTCTACAGCCTCTAAAAAGCCGGGCAGCCTTTCGATTTCCCCGTTTCTCGGCAGGGTGTTGCAGGTAACATACACCTTAGCACCCTTTTCATGGGCAAAAAGGCAAGCCTTTTTGAGCTCCTCATTGGAGAAGTTCGCCGGGCCTGCCCTCATGCCAAATTCCCGCCCGGCCAGATACACCGCGCCGGCGCCGAACCGGAGGGCGGAATCCAGCCGCTCCGGATCTCCGGCCGGGGACAACAACTCTAATTTTTGCTCTTTTCGTTCCATCTGCCGTCAGCCTTCCGCGTTGGGATCGATCAGGCCCGCCTCAACCTGATTCTCATAATGACCTTCCGCCGTATAGGCATAGTAAGGCGTGCCGTCGGCGGAGTGGCAGAAATACAGGTAGTTGTCGGTGGTATCCGGATTCAGCACCGCGTTGATGGCCATCATGCCGGGATTATCGATCGCTCCCGGCGGGAGGCCTACAATCTCGTAGGTGTTATAGCGGCTCTCAAAGCCCTCCGGCGCCTCCTCCCTGCTGGAATAGGGGTAATACACCGTAGGATCGGAGCCGAGCTGGCTGACGCCCTCGTTCATATTGGGATCCAGGCGGTTGCGGAATATATGAGCGATGACCCGCATGTCATCCTCGTTGGCTCCCTCGGCCTGCACCATAGACGCCAGAGTGACCAGCTGATCCACGGTAAACCCGTTCTGCTGGGCCAGATCCGCCACGCTGATTTCGGTGTCATCCTCCTGCTCGATAGTGGGCTCCATGGTTTTTAACTCAAAATTGTACAGGCATTTCCTAATCACCGTCTCCGGATCGCTGTCCTGATAGAAATCATAGGTGTCCGGGAACAGATAGCCCTCCAGCCGGTAGTATCTCTCATCGCTGTTGGTGATCTGGGAAAGGAAGGTATAGTCCTCGTCAAATTCAGTGGAATTGCACTTCTCCAGAAATTCCTCCTTGCCGCAGACGCCGCTTTCCTCCAGGGTGTCCCCGAAATCCTCCAGGTTCATGCCCTCCAGGAACGTAACCGTTACCACGTCGGTGCGGTTGGACTGGGTCTGCAAATAAGTGACGATGGCCTCGTAATCCAGGTTGGTCTGCATATCGGTATAATCGCCCTTGGTAAAGGTGGTATCCGGCTTAGTGATCTTCATATACAGCTTGAAGAACTGGGCCGAATTGATCACACCCGCTTCTTCCAAGATATCCGCTACCGTGTCGATATCCGCGTCGGCCGGAATGCTGACCTCCGCGGTGCCCTCTGTCCGGTTAACCGCCAGAAGGTCGTTGGCCCCAATCATTATGTATTGGGCCAGCACTACAGACACCAATACGATCATGACCAGCCAAACCATTTTAAAAAGGCAGCCGTTTTTCTTAGATTTCTTCTTTCTCCGTTTTTTCTCCGCCTTCACTTGGGCTTTCTCCCTACTGATTTCCTCCTGGGTCCTGGTCCGGGAATTCTGTTCCCTCGCCTCGGCCACCGGATTCTTCCTTTGCTCGTATGCTTCTCTTTCGCTGAAGCTGTTCAGCACGTCCCCTTCCTCCAAGGGCTCGGCGGAATCGCTGTAGGAAGACGCGTCGGTATAATCCGGCGCCGGACTTTCTCCCGTTTCGTCATAGCCGCCGAAAGCGCCCTGATGGGGGTAAGAGCCATTATCCCCGCTTCCCAAGCCCAGAAGCTCATTCAAATCCGGGTCGTTAGGATAAGGTCTTTTATCATCGTTCATGGCTACCTCCGTTTTCCGCTCCCCGTGTATAGGTTCTGCGGATATATTTCTCTGTAATCAGCAACTGAATCTGCCTGTCATACCGGCCGTGGGGAAGTCTCCACTGGGTGCAGGCTGTATAGCAAATTCCCACTGTTACCCCGCGAAACGCGGATAAAAAGCGGTCATAATACCCTTTTCCATAGCCTAAACGGTAGCCCTCCGCGTCAAAGCACAGCCCTGGGACAATACACAGCCCCCGGCTGTAATCTGTGACCAGACGGCATCTCTCCGGCACCGGCTCCAGCACGCCGAAAGCGCCCGGAGCCAGGTCATCCATAGACGTAATAAAATAAAACTCCATTTGGGTGGTTTCCGGAATGCATTTGGGAACCGCCACCCTTTTTCGGTTTGCCCAGGCCGCCCGCACCAGGCCGAAGGTATCCACCTCGATCGGCTTAGACAGATAGGTGAAAATCACGTCGTTTTCTCCATACTGGCGCAGTGCCAGCAGCCTGGTCTGGATCTCGGCATCCATCGCCCGCTGCTTTTCTGGGTCCAGATTCTTCCGGATCCGCTTATATTTTTGCCGAAGCTCTGTTTTCAGCAAACGAATATCCCTTATTGGCATTGCATCGCCATCCTAATCTTACTGGATTCCACCTGGCCGCAAAGCCGGGCCACGATCTCCAGCGCGAAATTCACCGCCACGCCAGGCCCCTTTCCGGTAATCATTTTTCCGTCGGTCACTACGCTCAGGTCGGTCTCCACAGCCCCCGTCAGCTCGTTTTCAAAGCCCGGAAAACAGGTGACCTCTCTGCCCGCGACCAGCCCCATATGGCCTAAAATAGAAGGCGCCGCGCAGATAGCGCAGAGATATAAATCATTTTCACAGCAATAGCGGATGCAGGTTCTCACAATCGGCGATTTTTCCAGATTCAGGGTTCCGGGCATCCCGCCGGGAAGCACAACCGCCTCCAGCTCGTCGGTAGAAACCTCCTTTTCCTCCATATCCGCTTTGACGCAGATCCCATGGGCACCGGTGATTTCCTTTCCGCCCACGCCGACGGTTTTCACAGGCAGCTCCGCTCTTCTCAGTACGTCTACCACAGCCAGCGCCTCGATTTCCTCAAAGCCCTGAGCCAAAAACACAGCGATCATAGCAGTTACCTCCTATTACAGTAATGATTGGTTGGAAGCCCGGCAGCCGGCTTGATTTTTCCGTCTTATCGCTTGCAAGCTTCTGCCTTTTCTGAAATTGATACGTTTTTGGATTCCGCGGAAAATACTCCAAGCCGCAGGAACCGCCCGTCTTTCTCCTTACGGCAATCAGGCCGCGGACAAAAGCAGGAATTTTTCAGATTCCAAAGGTTCTCAACCCGGTTATTTTCCCTATTTATCGAAAAAAGCCTTGTTTCTGTTTTTCAAGCATATTTCAAAAAGCTTCCAGCGGCAAACGCCTGTTACAGCTTCTGGGAAACGATTTCCCGGATATCTCTTTGAATATCCTCGATCTTCCGCGGCGCTCCCTCCTGAGAGCAGGACACCGTATGCCATCCCATCGCCTCCGCCGCGTAAAGGGCGGTCCGGCGGCATCGGGTTAAAAATTCCACATTGCTTTCGTGCAGATCTTTTTTTCTCTCGTCGCCGGCGTAACGGCCGCTCAGCAGCCTTTGGGAGATCTCCGTGGGCATATCCAAAAACAGCACCAAATCTGGCCGGGGAAGCTGTAATTTTCCATATTCATAGTCTTGTAACCAAGCTAGATATTTATTCCAATCCTCCCGGGGTGTTTTTTCCATCTGATACACCGCGTTGGAAGTGGTGTACCGATCCGCCACGATGGTGGCTCCGGAAAGATAATCCTTTCTCCAAAACCGCAAAAAGCTGGCGTAGCGGTCCACCGCGTAAAAGGACGAGGCGGCGTAGGCGTTCACATCGCCGGGATTCGAGCCGAATTCCTTATTCAGATACATTTTCACCAAAGCGGATGAAGGCTCCCGGTAATCCGGGAACTCGATGTGCCTTACCCTGCGGCCCCGGCTTTCCAGATATTGGCACAGCAGTCCAGTTTGGGTAGCCTTTCCCGAGCCGTCCAGGCCCTCCATCACGATCAGCTTACCCCTTGCCATGACACTGCTCCCTCATAGCCGCGAACCGCTCCCGGACTTCCCGCATTTTTCCGCAGGACATTTTCCCCTCGGAGCACGCCCCTCTTACGCAGGACGGCCCCGCGTTCTGGAATAGCTTTGGCGCCGCGGCGTAAACCAGCCGATACATCTGATCCGCCACATCCCGGATTTCCCACTGGGCCCGGTTGCAGCACCGCAGGGTGAAAAAGTTCATCAGGCTTCGGGCGTTCATCGTGCAGATCATTTTGGTGTTGCAGGCGTTGGGCAGAACAAACCGGGCGTCCTCAATGGCCTTCTTTTCCGCCAGGCGGTTCGCTTCCTTTTCCGGCCTGCCTTCCGCCAAAAAGGTTTTTTTATGTTTTTCTTTTAAAATCGCCGTAAGGCTGTCGTAATGGGCTTGGTCCTCCTCCATCGCCCGGATATATTCCTCCCGGGCCTCCGGGACGCTCTCGATCTCCGGGGGCAGAACGTATTCAAACATATTTTCCTTGACATAGCGCTGGCTTTGTACGCTGAAGGAGGCCATGCGGTGGCGGGTCACCTGAGCCAGAAAGGATCGGGACACCCCCTCGATGCCAAAGGTAAAGCTTGCGTGCTCAATAGGGCTCTCGTGGCCGATCTCCGACAGCATTTCCACAAAGGAGGCGGTTTTTTCCGGCGTAAGCCCTTCATAGATTTTATCGATTTCCGCCGCGGAATAACACAGCTTTGCCGCCGCCGCGATGGTTTGCTCCGGCATCGGCGTATGAGTCAGAAGCGTAACCTTTGCCAAAAAAATCCCTCCCAAAATTGCATTAACAGAGTCATTATAGCAAATCTTTCGCCCAGATTCAACCAAAAGGACGTTTCCATGCCTTGATTTTACATTTTGTCCATAAGCGGCCTTAGATATTCCGCCACTCCGTCCTCTGTGTTGGAGCCGATGATTTGATCCGCCGCGGCCTTGGCTTCCGGCGAGGCGTTTCCGACGGCGCAGCCTACGTCCGCCGCCGCCAGCATATCCACATCGTTGCCGTTGTCGCCAAAGGCGACCACCCGGCCTGCCCCCAGCATTTCCTTCAGGCGCAGCACCGCCAGGCTTTTGCTGGCCTGGCTGCTGAACACCTCTAAAAAATACACATCCTCATAATTATCGTGGTAAAAAGCCGCCTTGAGCCCCGGGATCTGTTGTATTTTTCGATACAAAGGCTCCACGACCGTCCTTTTATCCATCATGGTAAAGTAAATCGGGACATCCTTCGGGGACAAAACCAGTTCTCTTTGCTCAAAGCGCTTGTAGGCTTTGCCCTTCCGTTCCTGGCAGAACCGTTCCTCCGCCGGATGACCGAACCGCTCATAGGAAACACAGATTTCATCATCCTCGAGCGTATAGAGAAATGGCATCCGCCCGGCCTGCCGGTAAACCGCAAGCGCCTTAGACGCGGCCTCATAAGACATCGGCGCGCTGCCGGCGAACCGCCTCCTCCTGAAGTCGTAAAGCACCGCCCCATTTAACAGGATGCCCGGAAGCTCCAGCTTTAAATTGGAGAGAACCTCGCAGGCGGTAGCCGGCGACCGGGCGGTGGCTACGGTAAAAAGCAGCCCCTTTTGAATCAGATGATTTAAAATATCCGCGGATGCCTTACTGATTTCCTTTTCCGGCGTCAGCAGGGTGCCGTCCAGATCTGATACATATAACGTTTTCATAGCAGCAGCTCCTTAAAAAAGGCCGGCGGAGCAGAAAGCCTCTGCCGCCGGCTCTGTTTTTATGTAAACAAGCAGGTTTCTCAATGAACGGTTCGAAATTTCAAATTAGAAAATATTGCCGCAGGCCCAGGAGATCTCCCGGCGCAAAAGCATTCCGCTTCTGTTTTCCAGGGAAAGCACGGGAAGAGCAAGAGGGTTCCCGGCTGTCTTTAGAATCCGGCTTAAAAAATTCTCATAAAGGCAAATGGCCTCCCTGTAAGGGGAGGGGGCGTCACGAGGGAACGGGCTGTGCAGTATGAGGCCGGGACGCGTACGAATCCGGCGCCCCTCCCAGCAAAAGCCTTCTGCCTAAAGCTTCCGGGTTTTGGAGGGCGTTTCATCCCCGTCGCAGAAGCAGCCCCGATCCGACTGGAAGGAGATCACATAGATCCCGCAGCCGGAATCCCGAGCGCCTCCGGCCACCTTGGGACACCGCAGAGTCATCGCTCCCTTTTCACAGACCTCCCAGCAATAGGCGGTTCGGTTACAGCAGCTGCCCTTTTCCTGGAACCAAGCGCAGGCGGCATTGTTGGCGCAGTGCTTGATCCCCTCGTCCTCCGCCCATTCCATGCAGACGCCTCCGGCGGCGTGGTAGTCCCCATTGGAAATCAGGATATGGGATTTTAAAATATCCTTGAACAAATGGGACCAGCTGCTGGCGGTGCCATGGTGGGGCGCTTTAAAAATATAATAAGCGTCGTAAAGCTCCTCCGCGATTTGATCAAAGGTTTCCGGAGTCGCGTCGCCGGTCATGATGATATCATCCAGGCTGGCCTCCCGGGTTCTGTGATTTTGAAACACAATGCTGGCCGTATTTTGAGCGTTGGCGTATTCCTCCCGCACGGCCGGGCGGCTTAAAATTTCGATGATATTCTGAGCCGCCGGAATCAACTGCAGGCTGGGCGCCATGGCCTCTATTTTATCCAGCAGCCTTTTGCAGCGGGAAAGAGATTCCTCCATATCCCCCAGATACCCCCGGTTCTGGGGCGACGTCAGCTGGCACAGCCGCAGGTACTCGCCGCAGAATTCGTTTTTCAAAGCCAGAAATTCCGGCGCTCCTCTGCCTAAAAAGGGCGAGGAAAGGCATACGTCGAGCTCCTCCACGATCTCGGTAAGCAGCGGGGAAAACGGATAGCCTCCCGCGGCGGGCCACAAAACATCATAGGCGACTCCCTCAAAGTCAAATTGAGACCCTCTGCTTAAGGAATACACATTGCCGATTCCCAGAGCATAATGAAGGCGTTCAAAAATCCGCAGGGCGCTGACGCTCATCTGGGAATACTCGCTCTGCCGGCCTAAAAAAGCAAATACATAAAGGGCAAACTCAATAAGCAGCGCCCTTCCCTCCCGATTGACAGAGGCCGCCGGCACAAACACCCGGTGAAAAAAGCCGTGATCCCGCTTCAGCAAATAGCGCAGGCCGCTCATATGATCCCGGTGAAAATGCGTCAGCAGGAAGGAACGCTCCTTGGCGTCGAAATAACGTGGGACGATATTGTTTTCCACATAATCCGTGACCTCCATATCCGATTCCCGGATTTTTACATTCATGGAGCCGCAGTCCACCATCAGGATATTTCCCTCCAGGCTTCCCAATACGGTACATTCTCCAAATTCCAGGTTGTGCATTTCCAGCCAATCCAACACGCTCACTTCCTTATTCTTTGGAATTTTACAAAACCCGCCTGGTGAAAACAGGCGTCTCAGCATTTTTCAGGCTGTAAGGCAGCCGTTCTTCGTCTTACGTCAAGAATCCACTCTATACCGTTTCAAAAACAGCGCCGGTTCAGCCGAGAAGCCCGGCTTTCCAAGCTATAAACGGCATCAAAGCGGCATCATAGGAAAGGGCAGGCTTCCGCCCGCCCTTTCGGCTTATTGATACCAATATTCAATCCCGTTTTCAAAAGCAAGATGCCTAAGGCCTGTAAATCCGGCCGGCTCCATAAAGAATTTTCCTTCGATAATGGTGCCGTCATTTTGATACAGCACGCCCCGGCCGGCAGGAGCCCCATTGATAAACTCTCCGGTATACCTATGGTCGCCCCGCAGAAGGGTCCCCCGGCCGTTCGGAAGGCCGTTTTTCAGGACGCCGGTGTAAATTCCGCCGCAAACCGACAGTTCGATTCCATATTCCGGGCCCTTGCGGTAAGCCTCGTAAGCCGGATTTTCCGGATTCTCCGGCAGCAAGGGCATTTTTTTCGGCGCCACCTGCATACTTTTCGCCAGCTCGCCGTCCTGGTAAAGGCCTTCCTCCACCTTTTCGCCATATGGGTTATACCGGCATCCCATGCCGCCGGGCTTTCCATTTTTCATAAAGCCTTCAAACGCTAAATAAGGCTTTCCGTCAGAAAGGGAATACCGCTTCTCGTACCGCAGAACGCCATCCTGATACACACATTCCGCCAGTACCCGGCCGTTTTGAATCTCATTGATTCTTCCATGCATCCGGTTTTGGCGGAATTCGCCCGCGTACCTGGGCTCTCCGTTTTCGTACAAAACGCCCAGGCCTTCCCGGCTGCTGCACACATAGCCGCCCCGATAGGCAATCTCGCCGTTTTGATATTCCAGTCCTTGGCCCTCAAACTGATTATGGGAGAACTCTCCCTCATATACCTTTTCCCCATTGGAAAAATACCGGCCCTGGCCCTGGAACTCGTCGTTTTCCCAATGCCCCTCGTACACCAGGCTTCCGTCGGCGTCGTAGCCCGAAAGCCAGCCTACTGGTTTCCCATCCAGAAAGCTGCCCTCATACCGCCCGCCTCCGGGAAAATAACGGCAGCCCCTGCCGCTGTACACGCCGTTTTCAAAACCGCCCTCATACAGCTTGACGCCGTTTTTGCTGTACTCTACAGCCTGTCCATCCACCGCGCCGCTGCGGAACTGTCCCTTGATCACGTGGCCGTCCTCACGGTACCAGACGCCCTCTCCGTTCCAGGCGTTTTCCGCCCATTTTCCGGTATAGCGGACCTGGCCGTTCGGATCGTATTCAGTGCCGGTGCCGCTTCGTTTACCGTTGGCAAAGCCCCCGGAGTACAGCAGGGTTCCATCCTGGTCCACCAAGGTGCCCTTCAGCTGCTGGACGCCGTTTCTCCACTGGCCGATAAACAGGGAGCGGTCCTCCGGCTGAAAGGAAACCCCGGCCCCGCTTCGTTTGCCGTCCTCAAAATAGCCGGCGTAAACCAACCCCTTTTCCTTGCTCAGCAGGGCTCCCGGGCCTACCGGGCTGTCCTGATCCCAAAAGCCAGCGTAGCAGGAGCCGTTGCTGGCCTTAAACGAGACGCCCATACCGTTCCGGCGGTTTTCCTTCCAATCGCCGGCATAGCAAAGCTTACCTGATTTATAGTAATAGGTGCCGAAGCCGTCCCTTTGGTCGTGCAGGTAACCGCCCTCAAAGGCGGTGCCCCCATCCATCATGGCGGTGCGGCCTCTGCCCTCCCGCAGGCCGTCCTCCACGCTGCCGAAGTAATAGTAGCATTCCTCCGGAGAAACGCAGATGCTCATTTTCCCCATAGCGATATAAGGACAGCCGTTCATCACGCCGTTGCACAGATCCTTCAGCTCGCCCTTTTCCGCATAGGGGGTTTCCGCGCCGCCGTCCTCCTGGGCGACCGCTTCCTTCACGGCGGGCGGGGCGATCCTGTCGCTGGCGGTGTAAGTATCGGCGCTCATTGGCTTTACCGCCACGTTATAGCGCCTGGGAGAAGGCTTCTCCTCCTCCGAAACCGGAGCCGGCTGCGCGGCGGGAACGTATTCCTGCTGCCGGCTGTTTTTCTCCGGTTCCCTCTCCTCGACCCGGTCGTACCGGTAGGCAGGCTCCTCTCCCGATCCCGCCGCTTCCGGCCCTGTGCCAGCAGCAGACACGGCCGTCTTTTCCTCCGGCTTAGGCTCTTGGTAGGGATATTCGTATTCCTCGGTATATTTGACGCCGGAAGACTGTTCCGGCTCTTCCTTGTATTTTTCAAACGCCGAATCCCCGGCGCCCCATTCGTAAGAATTGTCCTCCGGCTTTTCCGGGTCAGGCTTCTGAGAAGCGACAGTGAAGCCTCCCTCCCGGTCCGGCCTGTCCTCATCCTGAGGTTCCGAGACGGCGTTCTGTCCGCCTGCTTCCTCCTGGAACACAGTTTGCGGGGCCTTTCCTCCGCCTCTCTGATATTCCTCCAGCAAGGCCTCCCGTTTCTGGGCCAGCTCCTGTTCACAGTAATAAAAATCTCCCGACTGGCTCCGGACGGTGAGCTCCGGAACCGGGACCTGATTGGACAAAAAGCTTTCCGCCTCCGGGCTCTTAGGAACCTTGCAGGGATACAGCGCCCGGGCGTCATCGTACCGCCCGGCCTTCAGCTCACGGAGCAAAAGAACGCCGTTTTCTCCTGGCTCCAATATCTCCATGGGCTGCTGCCGCAGTCGGGGAGAATAATAATCCGTCCGCTTCCAAAGATGGTCCCGGTCGTAATAAGCGATTTTGACAACCTTTTTGTTTTCGTCCTGCGTCAAAATGTGATACCCGCCGGCGGCATCCGGTTCACTGATTTCCACCTGCCGGAAGCCCTCCAGCTTTTTCCATTTCAAGGGCTGTCCCCGCTCCATCAAATAGGAGTACCGGTAGGAAACGCCGTCAGCCTCCTTCACCACTTTATTCTTTTGGCGTTTGCCGCCCGAGGTAAAGTAGGCCCTCCGCACGTCGTAAAGTCCGTCGTGATATAGCAAAGCGCCGTCGTATTTTTGATAATAGACGGTATATAGGTTCTGAAGCTGCTGTTCCATGATTTCTGCCATTTTTTAGCCCCCACTGTACGGTGTTGGTAGTTCGATATGGAATTCTTACTTACTCTTTATCATATAATAAAGCTGCGGTTTTTACAAGGTTTTTTCCCCATTTCCAGGACCCTTTCCGCTGGAATTCTGGGGCTTTTTTCTATTTTTCACCACTACGGCAACAAGAGCCGACAGAATCACCACCAGCGCCGCCAAAAGCGCTGTCTGCAAGGCCGCCGACAAGCCGGAGTTTACATTGCTTTCCCTATGGCTTCCGGCCACCATCAGAACAGAGGAGGAAGCGCCTTTCTCTTCCGACGCCTTCGACGATTTTGTCCCAGACCTCGAGGAGCCTGCTTTGGATGAACCCGTTCTGCCGGAGGCTTTGGAAGCTGTGGTTTTCACAGTCTCGCCCGCAACAGCGCCGGAAGCAAACTCCAAGCTCCAGCTTTCCGTCTCTCCGGTGAGCTTATTTGTCAGCGCCAAGGCCGTGGTCCCGGAAAAATCCGGTTCCCGGGTTCTGAACCGCAGGAGAGCCATATCCGTTTCTTCCCGCATCACGTCACTTTCCTCTGCCAGATAGATGACCGACAGCAGGCCGTCATCCTCGATCATTTCAAAGCTTCCGTTAAAGCGGTCGGATAGGATTTTACCGCTGGAAAACTCCAGGGCCTTGGGATCATAGCTGATTTCTATCCGGTAAGAATCTAAAATCTGAGTCCCGTCGGGCGCAAAACGAAGCCGCATTTCAAAGAGCCTGCCGGAGGATTGTCCGCTTTCCGCCGCCGACAGGGAAAGCTCTCCGGGCTGGATCTCCAAAGCACCGGCGCCGCCTGCAAAGAAAATCAAGCATAGGAAGAGCGCCAGCACCGTTTTCCCCCTTTTACCGGAATTGCCGGTTCTTTTCATACAACTCCCCCGCTTCTCTTGAACTTACGCTCCCATTTATGGTATCATAACGCCATCGAACCGATTAAAATCGAATATGTTATCATCATAACACAGAAACTGGTACGGAACAATAAGGAGGAGAAAAATGCCACAATTTTTGACAGCATCGTCTCAAACACCGGAGGAGCTCGCCACCCACTTCAGCTCTTTTTGGGATTCCTTTTTAGAATGGGGCAAGTCCTATCTGCCGCGGCTGGTTGCCGCCATTGTGATCCTGCTGGTAGGCTGGTACTTGGTAAAATGGATCTGCCGTTCCGTGAAGAAGGCCATGTCCCGCGGGAAAACCGACGCGGGCGTGACGTCCTTTGTGAATTCCGCTCTAAAAATCTGCCTGTGGATCGTCCTGCTTCTGGTAGTAGCCGCTCAGCTCGGCCTGCAGATCAATTCCATCATTGCCGCGTTAGGCGCCGCCGCGGTGGCCATCGCCCTGGCGGTGAAGGACAGCCTCTCCAATGTGGCCAGCGGCATTCTGATTATCATCACTAAGCCCTTTAAGGTAGGAGATTATATTGAAATCGAGGGGCTGGAGGGCACCGTTTACAAAATCGAGCTGATGTTTACCACATTGATCACCGCGGACAATAAAAACGTGATTCTGCCCAACTCCCGGGTTTCCGCCAACAACGTGGTGAATTATACCGCCCAGGAAACCCGCAGGCTGGATCTGAATTTTTCTATTGGCTACAACGATGATATCCAGCAGGCCAAAGGCATCCTTCAAAGGCTGATCGACCAGGATCCGAGGGTTGTCCGCCGGGAGGAAAGCATTATCGGCGTTTTCAGCCAGGATGAAAGCGGCGTGACGCTGGCTTTGAAGGTTTGGTGCAATACTTCCGATTACTGGGATCTCCATTATGCCCTGGAGGAACAGGTAAAGCTTGCCTTTGACCAGGCCGGCATCACCATTCCTTATCCTCAAATGGACGTGCATCTGGTTCCCTGAGCGGATCGGCCGTTGAATCATAAGATCAGCCGCAATCCGAAAGGCTTCTGATTTTAGCTCTTTTTTCCTGATTTTGTCCTGCCGCTCAATGATTCAAATAGAGACGCCGCCCGCCTGCCATAGACGCACGGCCGGATTTCGAGTTTTTCGTTTTTCTAGGCGGCAAAAAATTTGGAAAACAAAAACGGCGGTTCCCGGATTTTCCGCCGGCCGCCGTTTTTTCAGTGTGCTTTTTCTAAAACAAGTCTATACAACAAACTGCTTTATGAATTTTCGGCAAGTGCTCCTTACAGATATTTTCTGGGATGCCGGGCGATAAAGCTTTGCATTCCCAGGCTGTGGGCCTCAATTACGTCGTCGCACCATTGGTCAAATTCCGGGTTAGGAATCTGCACCTCCGGATGGGACAGCACATAATCGGCGGTCCGGCGCACACCCTGATCGTACCGGATTTCCGCGTGAAAACCTGGCACCAGCCGCTTCAGCTTGCTGTTGTCAAACATGACGCTGACGCTTTTATCCCCCAAAAGCGGACCCTCCAGAGAAGGATCGCAGGCGATCAGAAAATCGCTGGAAATATGCACCAGCCTCGCTTCCACGCCCAATGCCTGAGCGCTTAAACGGTATATCTGATTCCAGGTCAGCACCTCGTCGGTGGTGATCTGCACCACCTCCCCGACGGCATGGATGTTTCCCATCAGCCCGATAAAGCCCTTGGCGAAGTCCTGGTTATGGGTCAGGGTCCACAGAGACGTGCCGTCTCCCGGAACGATTACCGGTTTTCCCTGCCGCATGCGGCAGATCACCTGCCAAAATTCCGTATCGCCGCCAATGGCAAAGGGCATCATCCTTTCATAGTAAACGTGGGCGGGCCGAACGATCGTCACCGGAAAGCCGCTGCTCCGGTTTTCTGCCATCAGCAGCTCCTCGCAGGCGATTTTGTCTCTGGAATACTGCCAATAAGGATTTTTCAGCGGAGTGCTTTCCGTAATCACTGGGCTCATCAGTGGCTTTTGATACGCCGACCCGGTTCCGATAAAGAAATACTGGCCGCATTTTCCCCGGAAATAACCTAAATCCCGCTTTACCTGCTCTGGTGTAAAAGCGATAAAATCCGCCACCACGTCAAAAAACTGTCCCTCCAACAGCTTTTCCACAGCCTCTCTGTTGTCGATATCGCCGGTCCAGACCCTGACGTTTTCCGGAACCTCCATCGCCCGCTTGCCTCGGTTTAAGATGGTCAGCTCCCAGTCCGCATTTTCTGCCAGCGCCCTGGTGATCCCGGAACTGATAATTCCGGTGCCGCCGATGAATAACGCTTTCAACATACCTCTCTCGCTTCCTTTCCAAATAATTCAGCCGCAATTGCTATTTCATTATACAGGAAGCAGCTTTCAATTGCCAGACCCCTCCTGAAATATTTTGATCACATTGGCAACCTCCTCCTGGGTCTGACTGGTATCCATGTAATCCCAGGAATACAGCATAATCCCGTCGCATCCCAGATTGCGGGAATATTCAATCTCCCTTTGCAGAATATCGGTTTTGCCGTTCCAGGTTCCGCTGTCCGCGTCCTCTGAGCCCGCCTTATACACCGCGAGGCCTATATACAGCTTCACCCCCTCGGCAGTGGTCATCTGCCGCCATTGGTCGGCGGTTTGATTAAACGGGAGCAGCGGATGGTCGAAATTCACATAAATCTGGGGGCATAGGTAATCCACATATCCCTTTTGGCTGGCCCAGGTTTCTACATCCGCCCCCATATTCAGATCGTTGGTGATATTTCCTTGCGGGGAAATTCCAAACTGGACCTGGGGATTGATGGATTTTATGGCGCTGTACACACCGGAAACCAGCGTGTTGATATTCGCAATGCGCCACTGAGGCAAGGTCAAGGGAACTCCCTCCCCTACGGACTCGGTATAGGCTTGATAGGCTTTCTCGTCGAACGCCCCGTCAGAGGTGGGATAAAAATAATCGTCAAAATGGATGGCATCCACCGGATAGTTTTCCACGATCTCCCGGATACCCTCGATAATTTTTTCCCGCACCTCCGGATACGCCGGATTAAAATATTTCCCTTCCTCCCAATCCACCACCCAGTCGTCATTATTAGGATCGCTGTCCTCCCTCCACTGGGTATACAGATGATCCGGAGCCAAAATACTAGGCGTCCCCTTTGACTGAATCCGCAAAGGGTTCAGCCAGGCGTGAAACTGCATTCCAGCTTCGTGGGTTTTCCTCACCATATATTCCAGCGGGTCAAAGCCCGGATCGCCTCCCTGAGTTCCGGTAAGCAGATGGGACCAGGGATAAATCTCAGAAGGGTACATAGCGTCTCCAAAGGGCCTCACGTGGACGATCAGGGTGTTTAAGCCATACTCCTTAGCCTGGCTGACAATTTCATCAAAGGCTTTTTGAAACGCCTCCTGTCCCTGCCCTATTTTAGATTGGTCCAGAGAAAGATAGGGCACCCACACAGCCCGCATCTCTCCCTCCAGAACGATCTGCCCGCCTGGAGGCTGTTCGGCCTGGGATTCTTCCCCGGCCGGCGTGTTGACCAGTTGATCGGAGGCTGTCTGAGAGGCGCCGGAGGCGGCCGGTTTTTCGCTGGAGGAGTTTTTTTGAAAAAAATGGACGGCCAGTACGGCTCCGGCCAGCAGCAGAATCGCGAGCAGGGTGGGCGCTAATTTTTTCATGTTCATACATTCACCTAATTTCAAAGGAGTGTTTTGTTTGTCCCCATTTTTTATCGGGCTCCTGGTTTGGCTCGCAGCGGTCAATTTGGCCGCCGCGGTCATAACAATATATGATAAACATCAGGCAAAAATCAACCGTTGGCGTATTTCGGAAAAAAGTTTACTTTTTCTTTCCATTCTGGGAGGAGGTCCCGGTATGTACTTTACTATGAAAATAATCCGTCACAAAACCAAAAGGAAAAAATTTATGCTTGGGATCCCGTTGATCGTACTCGCCCAAATTTTGCTCGCCGCGGCATGGTTCATTGGGCTTGATCCTGTTTCCAAATTTTAAACGCCGTTTTTCGCACATAACGCAGGCTTCCTTTCCGCAAACTAAAGAAAGCGTATGAGAAAGTTTGCCGCTGTCTTTCCTCTCAAGGAAGCCAGCCTTCCAGAGAACAGGCTTTTGGCCCAGCCTGTGAGATTTGAATTTGGCTTCACCGTGCTGCCATTTAACGTCATAGGCGCAAGGCCCGCTGAAATCATTGCGAATCTCTAAGCAAACTCTCTGAAACCGTATGCGAATCTTACGACGCGAGGAGCTTTTTTATGGATCAAATTGATAAGCAATTAGTACGGAAAAACTCAAAAATCAACGACCATTTATTAGAAGAATTGGATACGGTAGCCTCCGCTACTGAATGTACCGGCTTAATCCCCACACCGCCTCTGTCGGAAAGCGAGGCGGAAGCTTATACCGACATTTATACCATTCCCAAGCCGGAGAACAGCCGGAATAATGGACTGCAGCAGATTGAGAAGAAGCCGCACGGAAAAAACAGATAATGGCCGGATAGTTTTATTTTATCACAAACTGTTTTGATTTCCACTAGAAAAGCCTGGCGGCAATGCCGCCAGGCTTTTCTAGTCTTTAAGAAATGTGCAAATTGCCTGTAAGCTTATACAGGAAAATTCTCCTTCCAGCTTTTCCTGCTGCAATGGGTGGGATTGGATCTTCTCTGCCGTCCGGTATCCAAAAGATAATGGCAGCACCAAATCCCATCATTTTTTCCACAGATCGGCTTATAGTGTACGCATCCTTCGCAGCTTCTTCGATTCATCTCGCACTCCCCCAGTATTTTAAGTTTAATCATCTGGCTTCACCCGTCAAGATCCGCCTTGGTTGCATTTTTATGGACGGTAAAAAAGAACGCAAAACATAGAATTTCAATTTCGTTTCTTCAGCAGGACGAAACAAAAGTTATGTTTCTTTTTTGGGATATTTATAGTATAATCCTTTTTGAATGGTGTGTCAACCCATATGAGCAACATTTTTTAAAAAATGTTGCAATTCAGAAACAAAGGAGGTATACTATATTCATAGGCAGAAACAAGCCATCATTATGAAAGGGAGTTGATTTCACGGTGGAACAGGAGCAAAAAATCATGATGGAGCGCTTAAAGCGGCGCCGCAAAGAACTGGGATACAGTTATCAGGATTTGGCTAATCTCACGCAGATGAGCAAATCCACCTTACAGCGGTATGAAACCGGAGGAATCAAAAATATTCCTCTCAGCAAGCTGGATGTGCTATCCCAGGCTCTCGAAACCTCACGGGAGTGGCTCATGGGTTGGGATGAAAAAAAGGAAGCCTCCTCCGCTTCAAGGCAAAGCGACGGCTTTTTCCGCTTAAAGAAAGGGTTGGAGCCTTATCAGCTAAGCGAAGAAGACGCGGATTTTTTAATTGCGGTTTTTGAAGCCCACAAGCAAAAAAACACATAAGGTCGGTGGCAATATGGGCGGTACCAAGCGGGAACTATATAGATTTATTGATAGGCTGAGAATACAGCTTGGCGTGAAGCCGCTTTCTCAGCCTATCGATACTATAACCTTTTGCCGCAGCCAAAAAAACATAGAATTGGTTTATCATCCTTTTTCCACATCTGGTTTTTGCGCCGCGGCCCTTCTGGGGGAAAAAGGGGATACCATAGTGCTTAATGCCCGCCACAGCGTGGAGGAGCTGAATTTTGACTGCGGGCATGAGCTGATTCACCTTACAAAGCACCGGGGACTAGGCCTCTCTTCCTTTCACTGTTTTGACACCTTAAAACCGAAGCAGGATCCTTTTATCGAATGGGAGGCCAATGAGGGCGCCGCCGAGTTGACGGTGCCTTACCGCAGTTTTCTCCCGCTGCTGTCAGATGCCTATCCTCAGCTCCGCACCTGGCAGGATATGGACTTTCTCCGCTATCGCTTGGCGCGTAGATATCAGGTGACGGAAACTGTGATCGCTTATCGCATGGAGTCCTTAAAATATGAATTTTTTCAATATCTAAGCGGCACTCCCTTAGAGAATCTCCACTTCCTTTCCCGCCGTGAATTGAGCAAGCAAGGCGTATCCATTCTGTCTCTCAATGAATTAGAGGATCGGTTCACCAAATTTCAGGAGCCAAACCAAAGCCTAAAAAACACCGCGCTGCTTCGGCAGCGATGATTGTTACCAAGGTGCATTCCGTTTTTTGGGGGAAAGTACTTCAAAACACTCCTTTTACCGTTAAATTCTCCAGGAAAAATAGTTGCTTTTTCATTTTCCCTATGCTATAATAATTTTCGTTCGGCTGGTGTGGCGGAACAGGCAGACGCAAGGGACTTAAAATCCCTCGGTAGCAATATCGTACCGGTTCAAGTCCGGTCACCAGCACCATCAGGCTGAGCCTGGACGCAATTTGCGTTCGGGGCTCAGCTTTTTTCTTTTGTCTTGCCGCCCGCGCTTGCAGTAAGCATCTTTTGTCAGCGCTTCCCAGGCTGAGCCTGGGCGCAATTTGTATTCGGACTCTTTTTATTTAGTAAAATACTCGCGCTGAAACCGGGTATCTAATCTGTCAACGTTTCCCAATCCGGGTGTCTATGAAGGCACCCGGATTTTTTATCTGCATTCTTTACAGGATAGACTTTCTACCTCTAGCTGAAAAACAGCCACCTTATCCAGCTCCCGGCAAGAAAAATCCCAGTCTTTTTTGCCTGTACTATGATGCAGAATACTTTTCAGTGCCTCTATTTTATCTCTTTCCCTCTTGAGAATGGTAACCCTTCCTGTACCAATCACGCTTTGATACCTGGAAGTATACTCGCATGCTTTTTCCCCCCGCACCAGCTGTTGATTGGTATCCAGTTCAAATCCTACTGTGGGGCTTTTTTCTGTTAAGCGGTATTTTCTACCTTCTTTCGCACCGTGAAAGTAAAATACGTGCCGCCCATTATTCTCATAATATCCAAAATCCAGCGGGACAATGTATACTTGGCCGTTGTCATAAAATCCAAGCCTGCAGCATCGGCATGATAAAATAATTTCTCGAATTTTTTGACTGTCTGTTACTTCTCTGTCTTTTCTTCTCATAAGCCGTAAAGCCTCCGTTTCATGATCATTTACAGGATACCAGATACCTAATATATTTTAAACCGCTTCTAGGCAAAACACCATCGGTATTTTGTTTTCTTTCCCAAATTCCGCTTGACATAAGTACGAAATCGTACTATAATACCATTTGCTATAAGTACGAAATCATACTTATCACAGGAGGGATACGATGAAAGCGCCAATCCAAGGGCATGAGTCAAGAGAGTTTAACCGCATGTATAAAGAGGTTGATGAGCTATATCACGAGGTTGCCCTAAAGTCTGGTCTTTCCGACACTTCATTTCTTGTTTTGTTTTCCATTGTGGAATTGGGCGACGGCTGTCTGCAAATCGATATCGCGAACCGATATTTTATCAGCAAGCAAACGATCAGCTCATCAGTCAGAGCCTTAGAACAAAAAGGCTATCTCTATTTAAAGCATGGGAAAAAGCGTGATATGAATCTTTATCTTACTGCCGAGGGCGAACGGTTTGCGGCAGATTACATCATCCCATTAATGGAACTGGAGAGCAACGTGTTCTTATTAATGAGCCCGGAGGAGCGCGACGGACTTCTGCGTCTGACCCGTAGGTACACAGAGCTGCTGAAGGAAAAAATAAATCAGCTGCTTTCCCAAAAATAAAATTCACGATTATATTTAGAGGCAAAAATCAATCTGTCCGCTTAAAATTGGGGGATCTGTCTCTTTTTGCGATTTTCGACAGCACATAGAAAAAACACAAAAGCATTTACTCCCATCCAGTCATCTTCACCGCGCACCAATCGGAGCCATTTCATAAAATCAGTCGATACGGCAACACACATTCATATTTAATTTAGGAAAGGAAAGCTATGAGAATACAACTATCCGATCACTTTTCTTATAAGCGGCTTCTGCGTTTTGTTCTGCCGTCTATTTTAATGATTATTTGCACCTCGGTTTACAGCATTGTCGATGGCTTCTTCATCTCAAACTTTGTAGGGAAAACCCCTTTCGCCGCCATCAATCTGATTTATCCAGTGCTGATGGCCGTAGGTACCCTGGGATTTATGGCCGGAACTGGAGGCAGTGCCATTGTATCCAAAACTTTAGGAGAAGGCAAGCCGGAGAAAGCAAACCAATACTTTTCTCTTTTGGTGTATGCTACCCTTGCCTTCAGCATCTTGATATCGGTCGTAGGATTTATATTTATCCGGCCCATCGCCATCGTGCTGGGAGCGGATGGTATTCTGCTGGATGACTGCGTTCTCTACGCCAGGATCTTATTCTGCTCTATGCCCGCCTTTATCTTACAATACCTATTTCAAAGCTTTTTCATTGCCGCCGAAAAGCCAGGTCTAAGCTTAAAACTGAATATCATCGCTGGTTTGACCAATGCCGTGCTGGATTATCTTCTTATCGCAGTCTTTCCCTTTGGGCTTGCCGGAGCGGCAGCCGCCACTGCCGCAGGACAATTGATCGGCGGCATTTTTCCTATTATTTACTTCGCAAGAAAAAACGGCAGCCCCTTACGGCTTACGAAAGCCAAATTTAATGGCCGTGTGCTGGCATCCGCCTGCGCCAACGGTTCCTCTGAAATGGTTACTAATCTTTCCGCGTCTGTTGTGAGCATTCTATATAATTTTCAGCTGATGAGCATCGCAGGAGAAAACGGCGTGGCGGCTTATGGCGTTATCATGTATGTAAACATAATTTTTATGGCAATTTTTCTGGGCTATTCTATTGGCAGCGCTCCGATCGTAAGCTACCACTATGGCGCGGAAAACCATACAGAACTGAAAAGCATGTTTCGCAAAAGCTTAATCTTGCTGACCGTTTCAGGAGTCATTTTAGTGGTACTCTCAGAGCTTGTAGCGCGTCCTCTGGTGATGATCTTCACCAGCTATGATCCGGAACTGCTGGATATGACCGCCAGCGGTTTCCAGCTTTATGCCCTGGCGTTTCTTCCTATGGGTTTCAACGTATGGGGCTCGGCTTTTTTTACCGCTTTAAACAACGGAGCGGTTTCCGCCTGCATCTCCTTTCTTCGCACTCTGGTTTTCCAGATTATTGTGGTTCTCACGCTGCCGATTCTTTTGGGTATTGACGGTATTTGGCTTTCCATCGTAGCAGCGGAGCTCCTGTCCCTGGCGGTCACCGTTTCTTTTCTCTTGGTCAAAAGAAAACGGTATCAATATGCGTAAATTAATTCTCTGTGAAAATGTCCCTAGCGGTCCTTCTAAAAGCCACAGGAGCTTTTTACTATACAAACGAGCGGACAAGGCGAATCCACTCCGTTAGCAGGACAAAAGGACTCGGGTTTTAAAAGACTATTTACTACAAAAAGGAAGGCGCAAAATCGGGTCTCTGCTTAAACAGACTGCGATCTCATTCTATTGCGGTTCCGCGCTCACTCAGACGTAAAGCAGAGAGCGAAGATTTCCGCTTGCGCCGTTCGGTTATTTCGGCACCAGAAAAAGCAAAAAATTTTGAAGTATTTACACCTGCTCTTACTCGTCCTGCTGGCTGTGCACAAACGATTTCCCATTTACAGATCCCTTTGGCCATTGAAATAAACTATTCTGCTGCAGGCGTTTTCAATTGGCTTGGAATACTGAGGGCTTTCAATGGATTTTTGGGGCAGTTCCGCCAATCATACTTTATAAAAATATAAAGGCCTCCAGACACAGTGCCTGGAGGCCTTCCATTTCTCTTAAATTTTCGTCTCGGAAAGGATCATTTCCGCCTGATTGGCTACCGTTTGGCTGATGCTTTCTTCTCTGCTTAAAAACTCTAGAACCGCGTCCAATACGGCGATTTCCTTTAAATGAGAATAGGTTTTATAATAGTCAAAGTTCTGCTCTTCAAATACGGAAAGCAACAGGCAATCTGCCAGCTTGGTCATCGGAGAATATTCATAGCCTGTCACTGCGATTGTTTTCAGCCCCTTCTCCTTCGCCAATTCCAGAGCCTGCACTACCTGCTTTGAGCTGCCCGATTCTGAAATAGCGAACACTACATCCTCCGGCTCAGCCAAATTGATATGGTTGAAAAAATATTCAGGCAGATCATTATAGGTGCACCGTATGCCTAAGCGGCCCAGACGGAACCCCATATACCTGGCCAGATGGGTTGTATTGCCGGTTGCCACCACATGAACATAACCCGCAGATTTTAAAAGGTTCACGCATTCTTTCATGGTTTCATCGGTGATGTGCTTTCCAATTGCGGAAATTTTTCTGGCGTAGCTCTGAAACAGCCCCGCGGCAGTTTGATCCTCCCCCTCGTTTTCTTTCCGAGAGTACCCCCCCATAATTCTCCCCAAATCTCTCGACAGGGTAATGCGAAACTGATAGTGGCCCTGAAATCCGATCCGTTTGCAAAACCGAATCACGGTCGCGTCGCTGACGCCGCTTAAATTCGCCAGCTCTGACACATTAGCGTTGACCGCTCTTTCGGGGTTTTCCAAGACGAAATCGGCAACCTTTCTCTCGGCCATGAAAATTTGATTATACTTTTCCCGGATCATTTCAACAACGGTTTTTCCTTCTGAAAAGTCCATCAAATTCTCCTCCTTTCTAATTCCACTCCTTCCTGGAGCCTACCAATAAAACCCTGTAAAACAGTGTTTCTCTGCTTTACAGGGTTTTACGATATGGAGACGGTTCTATGTAAGTCTCTATTGGTTATCAGCGGTACAAAGCAGCTTTGCCGTCAGCCTGGAAGAGCTCGATCTTATGATAAGCAGTTTCCTTCATCGCGGCGATGCAGGCTGGCTGAATTACATTAGGCTCTCTCAGGCTCTCATCCTTCAGGACCTCACGCATTTTCTCATAATAGGCAACCTTAATGTCGCTGGAAATATTGATCTTATTCACGCCCAAGGTCACAGACTGGCCGATTTCAGCATCGGGGTTGTTGGAGCCGCCATGGAGAACCAGCGGAATAGACACCTTGCTCTTGATTACTTTCAGCAGGTCCAGCTTCAATTCCGGCTTCATGCCCTTCGGATAGATACCGTGAGAGGTGCCGATGGCAATCGCCAGGGTGTCCACGCCGGTAGCTTCTACAAATTTAACAGCCGCGTCGGGATCGGTATAAATAATGGTATTGGCGCCGGCTTCAGCCTGAGCGTCAGTAGAGCCGATGGTACCCAGCTCGCCTTCAACAGAAACGTTAACAGCGTGAGCGGCCTCGGCAACCTTTTTACAGACAGCGATATTATCTTCAAAAGAGAGGCTGGATCCGTCGATCATCACAGAAGTAAACCCGCTCTGAATTGCCAGCATCACCTGTTCAAAGGTAGCGCCATGATCCAAATGAATGCAAACCGGAACCGTAGCCTTATGGGCTTTTTCAATGATGGCTTTCACGATTTCAGTGCCGGTATGCTTTAACTCGTCGGGATGAATGGCGATAATCACAGGAGCCTGCTTTTCCTCGCTGGCCTCGAAGATACCGTTCATCATGGAATAATCGCTGATGTTAAACGCCGGTACCGCGAACTTGTGCTCATTGGCAACTGCCAGCAGATCCTTCATGTTCATTAACATTTAAAACCAACCTCCAAAATATTTAAAATGATATCATTGAGCATCCATTGACAGATGCCGCTTACCTTAAGCAACAGAACTGAACAAAAAGCATTCTTTCTTCTTTTTTGCAAGATGTCAACCAATTAAAGAAATATTATTTCTCTAGATTAGTTGAAAAAACGTTTTTAAAATTGTTTCCACTTAAAATCCTCTTTACAATTCCTTATTATAAAACAATATTTCATAAAGTCAAGCTTTTTTCTAAAAAATATAAAATTTCATTTCTTTCAAAAAATTATATTTCTTGAAATCCTCTTCTTTTACCTTTTAGCCAGGCTTGGGCCGCTTCTAAAATCCAATAATAAATCACTGAAATCTCTCCGGCGCCTATAAGGTCATTTCCCGCAGAACAAGGAACTCCAAAAAAAGAGGGCTCGTTCTGCTTACGGCGCAATCCGGCGGCAGGCGAACCTTCTAAACGTAAAACGGTAACGCAAGCAGAGCGGTATGATAAGAAAATTTTAGCAGGGACGGCTGATTTCCGGCCCTGCCTCGTTTCTTAAAGCACCGCTCTCAAAGCCTGGCTCTCCTTTTAGGAGGGCCGGCCCTTCTCCATTGATTCGGGAAACCACCGGTTCAGCCGAGGGAAGCACTCCGCAAAAAGCTTGCTTGGCAGGCATCAGGCAAAAGCTGCATACAATCCGCTTACTCGGCTTGGCAGATAGTTTGACCGAAGCAGCCTTCTTACACTCTTGCAGCCCCAGCTCGGTCCGCCAGCCTGGCCTTTTGAAGCGCCAGAACCAACAAAGGAATCAGAGCAAGCTGGATAACAATGCCCGGAATCGCTTGCAGGAAGGAAGCGGTAAGCCACATTTCCATGGAATATTTTCCCGCATTGAAAATTAAGGCGTTCAAGACGCCGTTGATAATTCTCCCACAGATCATTGCGCCGATCAGCGCCGTATAAAGGTTCAACAAATTCCATTTTGTCCGGATTACTCGGATGAGTATGCCGGACAACATCCCATAGGCCGCCAGCTCACAAAGCATGCTGGGCAGCATCGCAGTGGGCGGCATTCCCGTAAAAAGATGGGAAAGCAGCGGCGCTAAAATACCGCATCCCAAGCCGTACACCGGACCGCACAGCAGCCCGCACAGCAGCACCGGAATATGCATAGGCAGGAAAACCTTTCCCGCATCCGGAATCATATGGAACGCCATGGGCAGCACAATCGCCAAAGCCACACACATTCCTGAGGTCACTAAATTTTTTGTCTGCTTCATTAAAATCCTCCTTGCCAAAAATAAAAAGAAGATACCCGCTTTCTTCTGAAAGCAGATATCTTCCTGATATCCGAAATTTAAAATATAAAATGAATGATAGGATCAACATGGACAAAATCATAACCAATGAAATGATTGCTCCGCCTGGCTTCTGCCAAGACCGCCGGCTTCCTGCCAGCTGTATGAACATTTAAATTATATTAAAAAGCCCTTCTGATGTCAATAGGCCCCGCTGTTCACAGCTTTAAGAATCAGCGCTACCGCTTCTTCAATCAGTTCCGCAACCGGCCTTCCCCCTGTACCAATCACAATATTATCGCATTTATTAACAGGAATCAAAATTTTCTTCGCCAGGCTCTGTCCCACCGCGGCCGCCATCCTTGGCGTAACCTCTCCCATTAAAGCATCGGCAATCACGATGCCGATAGGCCCCGCGATAATATCCGCCCTTCGGCAGCCCACTACCACAGCGTTTTCACCGGTAGCCGCTGTTCTCACACCGCCTTTCATCATATTCACCGTAGCCGCGCTGTTGGTTCCTGCTGCCGTCAGCTCAATCCTGGGATCCTGCCCAATAGCCTCCGCCAGTTGCTTCCCGATTCTGCCTCCCTGTCCATCAATAATTAATACCCGGCACCGATTATCTCCCATAGCTTCAACGCCTCCGTTTCCATCATTCGTGAATTGATTGATTCTGGTATATACTAAAGCACAAGCGTAAAATACGATTCCTATGGCTGACAGTATTATTGCTTTAAATATTATAGCATCCAGCCTGCCAAAAAGGAATCTCCGTTCTTTAAGATTCGACAATTTTCTTACCGAAAAGATTTTCGCTATTGGCACAAGGTATATTTTATGCTACAATTTATCTGTTAAATTATCGATTTTTTTAAGTGTTCCTTGATTTTGATTCCCGGAGGACTACAAGACATGATATTGAAACATAGATCGCTCTGTATTTTTTTAGTATTCGCTTTCCTTGGCGCGCTGCTTGCCGGCGCCGGCATCACCGCAAAAGCCAAGGGAATTCCAAGCTTATGGGACGGGACTGTAGACACCTCTTGGTACGATCCCAACGTTCCGCAAAAGGAATATGCCATTTCTTCCGCTCCACAACTGGCTGGCCTTGCCCAATTGGTGAACCAGGGAAATTCTCTGGAGGGCACAACGATCCGTCTGCATTCAGATCTGGATTTAGCCGGCCACAACTGGATTCCCATTGGGAACCAGCTGGAGGCGGAGGAAGGGAAAAAGGCCGCTGTATTCAGCGGCACCTTTGAGGGCAACGGACACATAATTTCCAACCTGACCATCGGTTCCCAGTCCTCGCCCTATGAAGGCTCCTGCGCCGGACTGTTTGGCTCTGTTAACGGCCATATTTCTAACCTAAGCCTAGAGAACGCATCGATCTTTTTTAGTCCAAAGGCACAGGGAGGGCAAGCCTATGCGGCCAGCGCCATTCTATGCGCTTATCTGGGGGAATCCGGATCTGTGGACCACTGCCTGGCGGCCAATTCTTCGCTTTCCGCCGTCAGCCTGCCCACCAGCCGGTTGCTTGCCTCGGGCGGCCTGGTGGGAATCTGCTATGGAAAGATCAGCAGCGCCTCTGTCCGGGAGGGAAGCTTGTCTGACCCTAATGGGTTTGGGACGCTCGGAGGCTTGTGCGGCGCGGCAGGTCCCGGCTCTGTTTTAAAGCTATGTTCCTCCTCCGGGGAAATCTGTGGAATCGAAAATGCCGTTGCTTCCTTCGCCGGCGGCCTTCTGGGCGCTGCCCTGGGAGATAACGGAAAAAACGCCGCTTCTGTCCAGCGGTGCTGCGCTCAGGGCACGGTAACCGGCGGCACCTGGTCCGGCGGCTTGATTGGAAACGCTTCCAATACTGTGGTTGAAAACTGTTACACTACTGTTACGGTAAAGAACGCCGTATATGGCGGCGGTTTTCTCGGTATAGGCGGAGACGCCTCCACCAGCGGCAAAATTTCCAATTCTTACACATTCGGACAAGTCTCCGATTGTTTCCTTTATGGAGGCGCTTTTACCGGCAGTCAGAAGGAAAGCCTGGAGAAGCTTTCCGGCTGCTATTATTTGGCGCCCAGTCCCGCTCCGCTTCCAGAGCGAAACGCCGGTGCCTCCGCGAAGCCTTCTGAATTTTTTCATTCTGAAGCCGCTTTGATTTTATTGAATCACAGCAGCGATGGGCCGTGGACCGCCGGTGAGGAATATCCTTACTGCGGCGCCGAGAGGGCGGATTACTCTGCGGTGGAGCAAGCCGCCGCTTCTATTCCTACGGATCTCAACAATTATACGGAGAAAACCGTAGCTAGCCTGAATCAGGCCATCGACCAGATTTTATACAGCTGCACCTTAGCGGAGCAAGCTGAAGTAGATTCCATGGCCCAAACAATCGAAGCCGCGGCCGCCGCTTTGGTTTTACGGCCCGCCGACTATATGCTGGTGGAGGAGGCGCTGGCCATGGTTCCACAGGATCTGAGCGTTTATACCAAAGAAAGCGTAGCGGCTTTGACCGACGCGGTGGAAACGGTTCCCCGCGGTCAAACAGTTCTAAACCAGGCTGAGGTGGACTTGGCGGCTCACGCTATTGAGCAGGCGGTAATAGGCTTAATTCCCCTGGAAGGCGGGACTGAAAATAAATTTACCAATCAGCCGGAAAACGAAGAACGTCCGGAAACAGGAGATTTTGATCTCCTGCCGATTTTTATTTCACTGCTGCTTTCCGCCGGCTTGCTTTTAGTAGGCTGGTTGGCCAAGAAGAAAAAGAAAGCTCGGGCATAAACGCTTTTTAGTCCGCTAGGCGCTTTCAAAGAATCCGCAGGGTAAGAAAGTATTTTTAATTTCTTTGATTTTTTATCATTGGTATTTACAATAGGCCGGCATGCCATAGGAACGCTCCCTAAAAATTTAGCAACAGACGGAAAAGGTCCCGGGGATATCCCTCGGGACCTTTTCCGTCTGATTTCAAGTATTTCCATAGCTGCTTACCAACAGCAATTTATTATTCTTTGATCGCACCGGCGGTCATGCCGGAAATAATGCTCTTATTAAAAACGAAGTACAGAATCAGCAGCGGTAAAAGCGTTAAGGCGATAGCCGCAAAGGTGCAGCCCCAGTCCACCTTTCCATATTCCCCGACAAAATCCTTCAACCCTACTGGTATGGTTCTCATACTTGTGCTGAGCGTGAAGGTATTGGCAAACACAAACTCATTCCACACAGAAATAAAGTTCACGGTAGCCACCGTCATAATGGTATTTTTAGACAAAGGAAAATAAATAGAGAAAAACGATCTGGGCACGCTGGCGCCGTCGATAATAGCCGCCTCAAGCATCGAGTTCGGTATGTATCGGTAAAACGCCGTAAATAAATAAATTGACAGCGGCAGACAAAATCCGATCTGGGGCAGGATCAGGGAAAACCAGGTGTCAAGCATTCCAACAGATTTATAGATAATAAACAGGGGAATCAAAGTAATATGGATGGGGATGGTGATTCCCGTCAAAAAATAGCTGAGAACCGCCCCGTGCGCCTTAAACCGCAGTTTTTCCAGAGCAAAGCCCGCCGTACTGCTGAACAAAATGACCAGCACCATAGTGATGATAGTAACCACGGCGCTGTTGCGAAAATATAGGAGCAAATCCGCCTTTTTTATCGCATTGATATAATTTTCCGTAAAGATCGGGTCTGGAAAAGAAAACGGGCTGCTCCGCTGGACGTCGGCGGGAGATTTCAGGCTGGTGATGATCATCCAAATGATCGGGTAAAGCTGATAAATTAAAAATAAAATCAAAACTAAATAAAAAATGATCCGCACCGGCGAAAATTTCTTTTTACGCATTAAGATGCCTCCTCTTCCTTTCATTGGCGCAGGCCGAATTAAAGAGAATTCCTTTGCACACGGTTGGCGATCTTTCTGATCAGCATAACGGCGATCATGCTCTCCACCACCAGAAACAGGGCAATCGCGCTGCCGTAGCCGTATTTAGCGCTGGTGAACGCCACCTTATACATATAGGTCGCCACCAGCTCAGAGGAATACCCGGGGCCGCCGGAGGTGGAAATAAAGATAATATCAAAGGCTTTCAGGCATCCGTTAACCACCATAACCAGCGCTACCACAAATACCTCGCTCATCAGCGGCAGCTTGATCTTCCAGAACATTTTCCAGGCGGAAGCCCCATCCATAACGGCGGATTCCAGCACATCCTCGGAAATGGTAATCAAACCGGAATAAATGATCACCATGAAAAGCGCCATATGCCAATAGCTTTCCACGAGAGACACGCTTCCCAGGGAGGTCGCCGCATTGCCCAGCCAGGCGGTTTTCAAGCCTCCTAGGCCAACCAATTCCAGCAGGCTGTTTACCACTCCATCCGGATCCACACTAAAAAATTTCGACCAAATCTTTGCCACTGCGACACTTGCCAGAATTACCGGTGTGAAATAGAGGGTTTTAAACACTTCCCGGCCTTTTCCTACATAGGTCAGCAGAACGGCTACGAAAGCGCCTACGAAAAGCTGTCCTACAACATTAATAGCCACAAAAATCAGATTGTTCACCACGCTCTGGACAAAGTTCTTATCCGAAAACATGTCCGCGAAATTCTCCAGGCCGACAAACCTCATAGCGGAAACCCCATTCCAGGAGTATAGGCTGTAGACCATCGACCAAATGATAGGCACAAACACTGTCGCCGTGAAGATCAGCAGCGCGGGCAAAAGAAACAAAAGAATCCATTTTTTGCTTCTAAGCATTTTATCCATAACAACATCTCCTCTCCTTTATTCTCGATGAAGCCCGGTAAAGGAAATCAATTCCTGATAGGCTGGCAGCGTTCCCGAAGAGCCCAGCCTTTCCACGCACTTGGCGCCTGCCCCGTTTCCGATCTGAACACAGCCGGGTAAGGACTCTCCCCGGCTGAGCGCCGCTAAAAATCCCGCTACAAAGGCGTCGCCCGCTCCGGTGGTATCCACCACCGGGCCTTCATAAGCAGGAAAAACCTCCTGCTTTCCCCCAGCGGAAAGCAGAGCGCCCTGTCCGCCCATTTTTACCGCCACCACCGGAACCCCTTTTTCATGAAAATAATCCGCCGCCTTTCCAGGCGAATCCCGGCCGGATAAATCCATCGCCTCATAGGCGCTGGGAAGGAAGAAATCCAGATTGGGCAGCGCCGGCAGCAGCTGCGCCGCCGATCTCCGGGTGGGATTTCCGGTAATATCCATAGCCGTCTTACAGTCAAGCACCTTAGCCCGGTGAAGGAGCTTCGTCAAGCCTTCCCCGTCCAAGCCGGGAATCCCGCAGGCGCTTCCAATATAGAGCAGATCATATTTCCGCAGTAAATCATCGCTGATCTGCCGCTCTTTCAGCTCGTGGCTGGCGCCCCTCTGCACTACAAAGCTTCTCTCACCATCCGGATGGATCAATACCGCCGTTACCGAGGTAGGACCGTCCGTCGTTTTGATCCATTGCGTGGAGACGCCTAACTTTTCCGCGTAATCCAGCGCAAAAGCACCGAAGGCATCCTCTCCTACAGCGCTGTATAGGGTGGTTTCCGTTCCCAGCGCCGATAGGTTCGACGCCACGTTAAAAGCGTCGCCTCCTACCAGCATACGGATCGCTTCCGCCTTAGCCGAGTCCGCCGACAGAGTTTCCCGCGTTACCGGTTTAATCAGCAAATCACATACCATCAAGCCTACGCACAGTATTTTAATAAAGCTCACTCCCTTCTCTGGAATTTAATCGAACGGCCGGGAAAGGTCCTTTTTCTGTAAGCTGTTTTTTCCGGTCATGCCTTTCCATTCGCCATACAGACCCGTATCCAGCGTTTAACTACCTCTTTCACCTTAGGATATACAGCCTTCATAACATCCAGGGTGTAGGGGTTATCCCCTGCCCGGTTCAGTTCTTCTCTTAAATTATTCATATAGGTGCAGTGGATAATCGTTCCCACATTCACCTTATTGATGCCTTCCTTAATCGCCCGCTGAATATCCTCCTGGGGAATCCCTGTGCCTCCGTGAAGGACCAACGGGGTATCCACAGCCTTATTGATCTCTGCCAAACGTTTAAAATTCAGTTCCGGCTTTCCCTTGTAAAAGCCGTGGGCTGAGCCGATTCCAACCGCCAGGGAATCCACCTGGGTAGCCTTTACCAGCGCTGCCGCATCCTCCACCTCGGCCAAAAAATCTCCGCCCTTGAAGTCTCCTTCAATCCCCTTGCCTTTGATTTTCCCGATCTCTCCCTCTACATGGACATGCTTAGGCCTTGCATAATCCATCACCTGTCTGACCATTTGAATATTAGTCTCAAGGTCGTGCTTTGAAGCATCGATCATTACTGAAGGATAGCCGCTGTCAATGCAGTCCCTGCACATCTCCACAGTAAAGGAATGGTCCAAATGATGAATCAGAGGAACTTCCGCCTGACCCATTGCCGCATTCGCAAAGCCGGCGCAAAATTTTGCGCCCAGCTCTCCGACTACCAGCGGATTCGACGCAATCATAACCGGAGCTTCTTCTTCCTCCGCCGCTTGAACAATCGCCTTAAAGTCCCAAATATCAGAATAATTAAAAGACGGAACGGCATACCCATTCTCGTCGGCTTTCCGCAATAATTTCTTCAGCGTTAATCCATCCATACTTTCTCCCACTTTCCATCATGCGACAGCAGATATTTTTTCGGGCCAGGAAAATCATATTTAGATTTCCCTGGCCCGCCTGTTTAACCGTAGCACAAAAAGTCAGCCTTTTTTATCAGGCCAGCCTCTCTATTAAGGCCGCTTTTACAGCAGCCGGGAAGATCATTGATTGACCTTTTCCATTCCCCAGGTTTGGAGCCTGCTTACCAGGGTGTCGCCGCCCTTTGCGTAGAGGTATAAGCCGTCGCTTTCCACAGGGGAATAAATACAATTGGTCATGACCGTACGATTATCATCTGTGAAAAGTTCAATCGTAGTGCTGTCCATATAAATATGTACTGTGCTCATCCTTGCGCACAGATTCCAAATTGCATTTCCGCACAACCGCCGACTTATTTCCGGATCGGGTACGGTCAAAAATGATTTCTCCATGAGCCAGGTCGAATTCCAAAAGTGTTTCGTGCTCCCGGGAGCTTCTAAGGCCGAAGCCGATGACATCCGCGCTTGTCTGGGTCAGATCAAAGGCCGCGAAAATCTCGCAGTGAACGTTGTCTCCGGCGGTAACCGGTATTTTCTCTTCCGCCTTAACCATCATATTGTATTGGGTTCTCGGGTCTTTTCTCAAGGTTTTCAGTTCCGGCACCGGATCAAATTTCAGCTTGCCGTCGTGGCAGACAGAAATCGTCCTCGGGGTAGAAATACTTCCGTTAAACCCGATCTCCGAACAGTCGTAAACATAGCCGTGGGGATTCTGCCCGTTTTTCGCGTTTCCTAAATACCAGGGATGGAAGGACCAAGACTCCATCCACCCCATCATCAGGGTACGTCCCATATCATCCTTAAACACCTGGGGAGCGTAATAATCCAGGCCCCAGTCCACCTCTCCTACGGTCTGAGGAAAGAACCGCCCGGCGTCATAATCAAAATCCCCTACCAAATACATGGCCTTTCTGTCTTCCAGCTCCAGCGGCGCAAAAATCAGCACCCATTTGCCGTCCACCTCAAAAAAGTTTGGGCACTCCGGCATTGAGCCGTATTCTCCTCTGCTTTCCCAGATAAAGCTCTGAAACTCCCAATGGATCAAATCATCAGAATGATATAAGGCCACCCGGCCGAATTTTCCGTCCGTAGTACCTGCGGTCAAATACCATTTCTTTCCCCGCTTCCAAACCTTTGTATCCCGAAAATCATTCTGACGCATTCCCTCCGGGCACTTGGAAAGGATAGGGTTTCCCTCGTATTTCTGGAAGTGGATGCCGTCCTCAGCGGTGGCGAGGCACTCTACCTGGCCGAAGGCCTCGGTATGACCTGTATAAATAATTTTATACACACCCTCATCGTCGATACCGCAGCAGGTATAAACGCCGCCATGCTTTTCATCCCAGTAATCATACGGCTCGCTGGGAGCGACCGCCTCGGGAAGCCGCTCCCAGTGCACCAGGTCTTTGCTTCTGGCATGGGAAAGATACATCATCCCCCAGGCTCCGCTGAAGGGATAATGCTGGCAGAGCATATGGTAATAGCCGTCGATTTGAACCAAACCGCAAGGATCGTTGATCCATCCTACTGTGGGAGAATAATGGTAATCCTGCCGCCAGGGATGCTTTTGCACCTCATCCTTGACCTTCTCCATATACGCATCGGCTTCCCGCAAGGCTTGCAAATGATCTCTTTTATTCATGATATCTTCCTTTCCGCAGATAGCGTCCGCGGAAGACGGCTTCCCCTCCTCCGCGGGCGCAAACAAAATTTCAGATTATTCTTCAGCTTTCAGCAGTTCTTCCGCTACATCGTCGAACCAATCGGCGGCATTCTGTTCCACAGATTCATCTACTGCGGCGCAGAATTCCTCAGGAGTGATATCGTTCAGCGCTAAAGAAACGGCCAGAGGACCGTTATTGGTATTGGTAGTAGGATCGAATTCCAGGTCATACAGGCGAATAACACCCTCTACATTTGCCATGTCCTCAGCAATCCGGTCAATGATCTGCTGGTCGTGCTCTGTCTCGCCCTTGGGAGCCTCATATCCCTTGGCCGGGGTAAACTCGTACTGAGACTGATAGTCGCCCATATACTGGCAGTAGTACAGAATCAGCTGCTCTGTCTGCTCATCCCATTTCTCAGCGCTGAAGCACATGGGAGTGCCGCCGGCTACATTGATCTGGTTGGCATTGGTGGTGCCCTCCCTCATTTCAGGCAGAGTGAAATAATCGATTTTCCCCGTCATGTCGTCGGAAAGGCTTTTGTCCAGCATCGCGCTCATTTCCCAAGACCCGATATAGTACATAGCGGTTTGCCCCGTGGTGAACAGCTCCTGGGCTTCCGCCAGATCCGCCGCCGCAAAATTCTCATGCAGATATCCGTTGGCGCCCAGGTCGTACAGGAACTGCGCGGCCTGCATTCCGGTAGGCTCAGAATACTTGCGGATGCCTCTGGCGCAGTCCAACAGATACTGATTGCCCTCCAGGCGGAAGGTGGTCCATTCCAAAACCCGCAGCATCGTCCAGCTCTCCACGCCGGAAATCGACATGGGGGTATAGCCGGCATCCTTCAGCTTCTGACAGGTCGCCATAAAATCATCCAGATACTCTGGGGGCTCCGCGCCGGCGTTTTCAAAATATTCGGTATTGTACCAGAACATCTCAATGGTATACTGGCTGGGCAATCCAATTACAGTGCCGTCAGAGAATTTACACCAGTCAAAGGCCGCAGGATAGAAATAGTCCGCTATATTATTATCTTCGCAGAACTGGGTCAAATCCTTCAATACGCCCTCCTGATACAGCTGCGCGGTATAAGGATCCGGATCCTCGTCGAACATATCCGGGGCGTCGTTGGCGGCGATCAGTGTTTTGATTTTCTGCAGATAGGTAGGACGGTCCGCGATATAGATATGATCCCAGGAAACATTCGGATTCACCTCAGCCTTATACTTTTCAAGGACGTAATCCAAGCACTGGTAAGAGGGAAGATCTTCCGACCGTATGGTGTAAATCGTCCAGTGCTTTTCCGGCTGGTCGGCGCCGCTATTGTTTTCGCCGCCGGCGCTCTCCGTCTGAGAAGACTGGGGCTCGGAGCTTTCACCGCTCCCGCCTTGACTGCATGCCGTGACCGGCGCCAGGCCCATCAGCGCCGCTAATCCCAGGGCTAAAATTTTTGTCTTTTTCATACGTTCCTCCTTTAATACTGCTTTATTTTGAGGGATAATGTACAATAACTTGCGCAAATTGAAAAGAGGATAAAAGAAGACATAGCTT
>ERZ832317.596-NODE-596-length-51997-cov-32.067171_pt1 | contig 51997 bp, 59 predicted proteins | sample MGYA00519695_ERZ832317 | MGnify/ENA primary metagenome ERZ832317 (study PRJEB31850, sample SAMEA3708726) | human gut metagenome | biome: human gut; feature: human-associated habitat; material: faeces | place: China | collected 2014 ...
TTCTCTCCAATCCAGTACCTCTTTAGGCATTATCAATACGCCCTTACGGACGCACATCGTCCGTATGTTTAATGAGAGCAAGCTTTCCTTTAATCGCCTGCTCAGTCACTCCTAAATTGATATGGTTATACTCTACTTCATATTTTTGAGGCTCCGCTCCTACCTGGTAAACAGTCTCATCAAGCAGATAGCCTTCACTTGGCGCTATTTCTCGAATCGTCCAATCGCTCGCACAGATATAATAGTCAGTAACAAACTCTCCGTTTTTATCTGTGACATAAGTATCGACTAATTCCTCACCTTTAAATAATCCGTATTTTGCCCCTTCCAGCGAGCCTTGCCCTTGAGGAGTTTCCCCAGTTTCGGAGTCCTGTTTTTTCACAGTCACATTAAATTTTTTGAGGCTGTTATTAAAAGTGACTGTCGATACCTGGCCGCTCTTCACTTCCACCGTTTGCGATTTTTGAGGAACATATTTATCGTAGTTTGCTTCCGTTACGGTATAGCTGCCGGGGAGGAGGTTATCAATCTGGATTTCTCCCCGGCTATTGGTCTTCACTGTCTGATCAACACCGTTTCCAGTAATATGAAAAGAAATATTCGCTATGTTGCCATCTTCGCTGGTTTTAACAATCTTGGCTGAACCATAGCTCACCTTGGTTTTTATAAATCCCTGAACCGGATCGCTGACAGTTTGTGCATAGGTGATCATATCTTGAATTCCGCCGTTGGGGCCATATACCGTATCGGTCCAAGTAACGACACCCTTCCTCTGCGCACTTTTTACCGCGGAAATCGTTAAAGTGCTGGTTGGCGCTTTTTTTGCCGTAACAGTAAGTTTATTTCCGGTCACTGAAAAGCTAACGTTAGGATCGCTGCAAGTAAATTTATAATTAGAAAGAACCTGATTCGTATCGGTCAAAACCGCCGTATAATTCGTTCCATCCCAAATCAGCTCAATAGTTTGCGCTTTTTGCGGACTTCCAGATAAAAAGCTTGGCAGCTTTGAATGGTTCTGGACACTGCTTTCAATTCTCTTATAGTGAGCCATCATCTGATTGTATAGCGGATGTGTTTTGCTATGCACCTCCAAAACCGCGTGCTTGCTGCCGGTTCCTACTTTATTAAAGGATTCATCACGCTCTCCAACTATCACTTCCCAAATCAGCATCTGCGTTGCCATGACGTTAGCCAGATCATCACCGTTTACGGAGCTCCAGCTCGCAGAAACTTGCCCAGTGTACCCATATTGTAGGATTCTTCCGATTAGTTGTTTTATTTTATCTGGAGTTATTGTTTTGTTGTAGGCGGACGGGTAATTATCCCAATAGTTTTCATCTCGTTTTGTATAAGTATCTCCGATTGATTGGGGAACGCCTGGTTCAATGCAATAACACACATCACCCTCATAGGAGTACATGGATCTAACCTCTGTAAATCTGGTTTTCGACCCAGAATTCCATCCGTTCATGAATTCTAGACTTTGATAGCCCCAATCTCCTCCGGGATTTGGATCACCTGACCGCGGAAAATCAATCATATATACTTCGGCTTCCTCAGCAGCCGCGTTGGCAGTAAAACTTCCCATTCCCGTAAATACGGAAAAGACCATGACCACTGCCAGAAATACCGAAATGCCTTTGTGAGCGCGATTTAGGTATCGCTTCGCTTTCATAGAAAATCCTCCTTTTTCAGATAAACAAAAAAGCACATTGCAAAAAGCAATGTGCTTTCAATTTTTCTTTTCTTCTAACGAATCACGCATAGCCTATAAAAAGGTTATAGCTTCCATCTTCCAAGGGTTCCGCCCAAATCCAGACATCTGTTATACTCGGGTCCTTTCCATATTGATCGAGCCGATCAGAAATATCCCGTTCCAGATAAACGCAGTGTGAACCAGCTACTATCGGCGTATCCCAGCAATAAATTGCCGACGGTTCCAGGTTAAGTTTCGCTGTATTCACCGCATAGTTTTGAGCGTATACTATCCAGCTTTCAATATCAAAGGGTTCTTCTGGTGATTCAGAAGCAGACGTTTCCTCTCGTTTTTCTATTATCTTCTGATTTTTCGCTCCGCAGCGACTGCACACCTGTTCTTCTAATCCTGTTTCAGAAACAGTTGCATCCTTCACCACTTTCCATTCGCCATATGAATGCCCCAATGCTGGAACTCTATCATCGGTATACATATTCCCGCATGAGCAAGAATAGCTGGTATACCCCTCAGAGGTACAAGTAGGGGATATTACCTTCCTTGAATAACTGTGCTCGTGTCTTCCTTTATTTTCAGAACCGTTTTTCACCGATCCTGGAGAAAAAGATGACTGAACAGCTTGGGAGGAACTTTGCTGTGCATTGCTTTCGTCTTCTCTCTCTAATTCTGGATCACTCCTTTCGTCTGGCGTCAGGGAGATTCCCGCTGTCGATGATTCATCTTGTGATGATGGTTTCGTTTCTTTATTTTCCGTTGAATGTTTCGATTCCACCTTACCTACAGAGGAATTTGCTGGCCTTGATGATTCTAATAGCGTAGTCTCGTTATTCTGACAAGACACTAGAACCAAAATCAATATCAGCAGAAAAACAATATATACTTTCTTTTTCATTATCTATCACCACATTTCGGTATCTATTATCCCGGTCAGGGAAAATAACTTTGTGCACCGGTTGCACAAAGCTAAGCGCTTCTTTGTTGATAACGGTATGCCTTTAGAAATTCCAGGAATAGCCTCTCGATTTCCTCTTTGTTCTTAAAAAGATCTGCATATTCTTGAAACTTTGTACCGCTTATCGTAAGGGAAGGGGATATAGAATTCTGCCTCTGAAACACACGCTGTATAATTTCTTCACTTAACGTTTCATATTTTTCAATTTTACGCAAGTCCGAAATCTGTCCAGCTTTGATTTTACCTCCGCTTGGAATAATTGTGTTAAGAATATATTCCTGTGTTTCCTGAGCCAAATAGGACATTTCAACCCCTACTTTAAAAGCGATTTTACCATCATCAACTAACTTCAGCAATTCCGGAAGAAGGTGGGTAAGCCTGATAAGGTAAGCTACTGTACGTCTGCTCTCCTTATGTTCTTTTCCTACCTCTGCCAAACTATCTGTTTTTTCTGAACCAGATAAGTCGTTCCGTTTTCCTTGCTGCCCTATTAGTTCCAATCGCATACGGTATGCATATGCTTTTTCACTGTAAGTTAAACTCTGCCGCTGTTCTATATTCGTGTCTATCATGATTAGCGCAGCCTGCACATCATCAATGTCTTTACGAACGATCCCCGGAATCTCTGTTAATCCGCAGATTTTTGATGCCCTTGTCCGATTTCTTCCTGCTAAAATCTGATATTGATCAATTCCAAATGAACGAACAACAATAGGAGTTATGATGCCATGTTTGAGAATACTATCGGCTAGTGATTCTAAGTCTTCCTGAGAATACTCCCGAAACGGCTGCGGGCGGCCAGCGATTTTCTCAAAGTTTTCATCTTTATACTCGACGAGCTTTTCCAAAGGCAGCATAGTAATTTTATTTTTTGCTGAAGAAGTTACCTTTTCCGGTGTAGTGTCAATGATATCATCAAAATCTTCTGTATCTGCGTCCCGGTATTCAATCGACTGAATCTGTTCTTTTAAGCTCTTTTTAGGCACTCTGCATCACCTCCGTGGCGATCTGTGCGTAAGCCTTTGCCGGCGCAATTCTAGGAGCATACTCATGCAAAGAAATACCAAATGCTGAGGCCTCAGCTACCTTGATAGCATATTTCACAAAGCTATCGAAGATGTGAATATGATCGCCAAATTCATTTTCCACAACTTCATAAATTTCCTGGCAGTATTTTGTGTTACCTTGAAACTTAGTGATTATGATCCCCTCGATTTTCAATTTGGGATTCAAGCGACGCCGTACAGAATTAATCATATTTTCTACAGGATTAATTCCATCACTGCTTAAAACATGAGCCTCAACCGGAATAATTACAGAGTCGGATGCTGTTAACGCATTGATGGAAAACATATCCCATCCAGAATGCACATCGAGAAATATATAATCATACTCATTCTTAATAAATGATAAAATATAATCCAATAAGTGCTCGCAGCTGGTAATGGACGGGATAACCTTCTCCAGCGAGGAAAGCCTTACAGTAGAAGGAATAACATCTACTGTAGTAGAATGACAAATACAATCCTTAATAAGTTGCTCTATTTTTCGGTCTTCCTGTTCCTGAATTGCCGCATTGATAACATCGTATATGGTAGGACGATTTTTTAAGTGACCAGGCAGGATTCCAAAGTGCCTAGAAAGGTTATGCTGAGGAGCTAAATCTACAGTGCAAACACGCTTTCCCTGCATCTGCAAATAAGAACTAATATTAACAGCAGAAGTTGTTTTTCCAACTCCGCCTTTATATGAAATAGCGGATATCACTTTACACACGTTACACTACCTCCATTCAAACTTACTGTTGAAGTTCAAAACAATCGATAGGAAACCTGCAAAAATAGATATCCGCAGCTTCAATATTCTATTTAATTGACCGTTATCTTGACCGCTATTGGTCTATAAATTATGTGAAGAAAATGAATAAACAAATGGCATATACTACAATATAAAGGACTAATGTAAGGGATATTACGCTATATAATGTATATACATCTGAATTTACTAGCTCATAACCCGAAGGTCGTTGGTTCAAATCCAGCCTCCGCAACCAATTTCCCCTAAGACCGCTTTTAATGTACTTTGTATGTTAAAGGCGGCCTTTTCTTTTTCCCCATCAGATATAACGTCGATACGCTCAATTAAAAGGCGCACGGCGTCTCTGTCGGGCTGTTTTTTGAGGGATTCAAGCCAAGCCTTGATTTGCTCCACGGTATAATCTTTCGGCGGTTCAGTGGCTTTCAGAACCTCAATTTGAGCCTTAATGTCGTGCATTTTGTTCCCGATATCCTCCAGGACATCAGGCGGCAAAACACCACCGGATAAATTTTTCAGAAGCGAATCATATTCGTTTTGCTTTTCTCTGATTTTCCGGTTTAGGATTGCCTTGAAATCCTTGATTCTGTCCTCCTCTCCGGCCTTGTAGTTCCGCATAGCGTCGGCAATTCTCTTTTGGTTATCCGGGGATAGCAGATCACGCAGATAATTAACAGCAGCTGTGTCTACTTCCTCCATGTGGACAACCGGGGCGCCGCACCGAGCGGAACAATAATAATACTGGTATTCATGGCCTTTTCTTTTGGATTTCATGCCGTGCATTTTGGCTCCACACTTGCAGTATACCAGACCACTGCACAAATATCCAGCCTTTTTTCCGGTTTGCTTCCTTGTATTCATGACCGCCTGCACCTCCATAAACTGCGCCTTGTCGATAATGATCGGCAGGGCGTTTTCAATTTTTATAGCGTTTGGTTTTGTCCGTCTGTCCCCTCTGTTCTTTTCCTCCTGGGGGCTGTAAGTATATACCCCAGTGTATTTTTCATTCCGCAAAATTTCATAAATCTGCGGGTACTTGATCGGCTTGCCCCGCTTCCCGGTAATTCCTCTGTCTGCCATTTCCCGGATTAGTTCCGTGAATCCCTCTTGTCTTCTAGCCGCTTCAAACATCTTTCGGACATAAGAAGCCTCCATCTCATTGACAACATACTTCTGATCTACCACGTCATAGCCAAAAGGCGCATAGCCGCCATTATGTAAGCCTTTCAATGCCGTTTCTTTATGGCCCTTTTTGACTTCGGTTGACAGATCTAAAATATAATACTCTGATAGGCTTCTCATTAAAGCCTTCATGATAACAGCTTCTTTGCCGTTTCCGAAGTCCTCCGCTACCGCTATCAGTTCCACTCCCGCCTGATTCAGCTTATCCTCATAAGTAACATGGTCAATCATTCTACGGGCGAAGCGGTTGTACTTGTGGACTAAAACCGTTTGAAACAAGCCCTTTTCCGCGTCCTTAATCATCTTTTGAAACTCAGGACGGCGGTCATTCTTTGCGGACACCGCTTCATCAGAATAAATTTTATTGATTGTGTATCCGTGGATTTTCGCATAATCTTCGCAAGCCCGTACCTGTGCTTCTATGCTGTTTTCTGTCTGCTTGTCCGAGCTGAATCTTGCGTATATCACAGCATTTTTCATGTGCGGCCTCCTGTTGATTTTTATAATATTCTATGATACAATACCGGCGAAAAGACAGGCTTACACCTGGGCGGTTTGTCCCTCTGATTATAGAGGGGTGACATTTCTTTCCCTTCTTAAGCGAGGGGGTGTTGCCGATGTATGTTACATATTCAGAGTTGTTCCAATTCTGCGCTGTAATGATCGGGGTAGCTACGCTATGCGTAACAGTTGCCATAAACATAAAAAAGAAATAACCGCCCGTACCCTTCCAAAGTCGGCGGCTATTTCTTAGCTTAAAACTATGAGGGGCAAACCATGTGTAGTCTGCCTTTTCATTTTTATTATAACCGCACATACTCATATTGTCAATATTCTATACGGTGTAGGCTGCTGAAAACTCAGCGGCCTTTTTTATTATTCTTTTCGCCCTGCATGGTTAAAACTCACAGCGGAATTTTCCGCCGCCAAATTGACAGCCGAATTTTTGGCCACAAAATACAAAAGGATCGTAATTCAACTACGTTCCCCTAAACGGCGTACCCAAAGAATACCAACACACAAGTTTGGAATGTGCGCAAAATGCGCAAATTCCAGAGTATATTTGATTCACTAGGCCGCCTAGATTAAATCCAGCCAGCTTGGATAATTCTTCGTCGGTCCGCATTGGTTCAGCTTCGTCAGATTTCTGACTAAGCTGGGGTTTGCTTCCACCAGTAGACGTTGCTTGTTTCTCTTTCGCCTTTGCCTGGATCACGTTTTTCATTTTCAAGGCCAATTCAATTACAGCCCCCATCTTTCGCCACAAGGCTGATTTAAGCGTTTTTGTCCTTTTTGTAATCCGGGTGTCCTGCAAGCAATTCGACATAAGCAACGGCTTTCTGCTGGCCTTTATCGTTAAGCTTGTCAAAAGAATCCAACAATAACCCCTTGTTGATAGCTTCCTCTTTTTCAGGAGTTAATTTATTACCGGGTTCACCGTGAATTTCTTTTCTTTGTTTCAAGCCGTCCCCTAGATCGATTTCTGTTACCTTGAGGGGCTGTAATAGCTCCGTTACATCTATTTCAAGCGCTGAGGCGATCTTTTGGAGGGTTTCAAATTTGGGGTTTAGCTTCCCGAGTTCGTATCGTCTAATTGTTGGTTCTGCAATACCTGCTTTTTCCCCTAATTCTTTTTGTGTCATTTTCTTATTTAATCTGTTTTGTCTAATCCGTTCACCTACTGCCATACTATCACCCCTATTATACAATAGCACAAAAAAGAAAACTCAGCAACAAAAATTTCTGAAAAAAGCATTGACAGTAATAAATATTTCTGTTATACTGCAATTACAGTAATAAAAGTTTCTGAAAGGAGAATGATAATGAAACTCGACAGAATTAAATTAATCACAGAAATGGCACGCAAGCGCATGACCGTGGTAGAAATGGCAAAAATCACTGGAATATCCAGAGTAACGATTACCAACGTGAGAAGCGGGAAGTCCTGTTCTGCGGCGGTAGGGTATGCTATTGCCAAGGCATTAAACAAAGACCCCGCCGATCTAATCGAAACCACGGAGGACTAAAACATGGAGGAAATGCTACATATTCCAATTTCAGCCACTTATGAGGTAGACCATGAAACCGGACAAGTTACCCGTACAGCCGCCGAGTATGCCGATATATCAGCGGATTTTATCGCCCGGTTCTTAATTCAGCGGTTCGGGCTAACTCCTTGGAAAAAGGAAGATAGTAGCGACTGAAAACGGAGGACAAGAAAATGAAAAATATCAATGACATTATGGAACGCTTAACAAAACTGAAAGCAGAAAGCATACAGGACGGAAAACCATTTGGAAATAGTTCAGCAGACAGGGAAATTAAAGCCATTGATGAAGTGCTACAAGTTTTCGGTGTGAAATGGAATTATACATGGGATAAATCTGGCAAATGGATTGCAATTGTAAAATAATAAACCACTAAGAGGGTAAGAAAAATGAACGAGGAACGAAAACCCGTCTTTACAGGTAGCGTTTGAGATTTCAAAGGTGCTGGGTTGTACCTTAGAAGATTTATTAGCAGATTCAGAAGTTAGGAAGTGATAAATTGAACTTTGAGAACATTCCAGAAAGCTTAAAGGCTTTAGATCAATGGGTGTGCTGGGGCAAGCCCGGAAAGCCTCCTAAAGTCCCCTATAACCCGGTTACAGGCTACCCGGCAAAAGCAGGACAGCCCGAGACCTGGACAAGCTTTAACAAGGCCGTAGAGGCTGTAAAAGCCGGGGAATATAAGGGTGTAGGCTTTGAGTTCAACAATAACGGCATTGTGGGAATTGATCTTGACACTGTAAGAGACCCACAGACGGGATACATAGACCCTACAGCCGTTGAGATTATAACCGATCTTGACAGCTACACCGAAATATCTGCGAGCGGGTACGGGTTTCATATTCTAGTCCAAGCTGATTTAAAACTGGACAAGCACAAAACCAGACTGCCGGACAACAAAATAAAACGCTATGAAGTTGACCCAAAGATCGGAGAAAATCGCCGCAAGCGCCCCGAAATAGAGGTATATAACGAATACAGGTATTTTGCTTTTACCGGGGACAGATACGGTGAAAACAAGACTGTAGAGGAAAGAAATGCTATCACCAAAGCAACAGTGGATTATTATTTCAGGCCGCAGGATACCACGGAATACACTGATATACAAAGGAATACCACGGTAGGCGCTATGGATACCGCTGGTATACCAATGGTATCCACAACGGCTCCCGCCGATCAACTGAAAATCGGACTTGAAAAGGATTCCAAGCTGAAAGCCTTGTGGAATGGAGACAGGCCAAACGGCAACGAGAGCGCAGACGATCAAGGGCTGATGAATAAATTAGCCTATTGGTGCAGCTGCAATCCCGCAGCCATGCGGGAGGCATTTCTTAACTCTCCCCATACTTCCAGCAAGGATCCAGAGCACCAAAAGAAGCTGAATCGCAAGGACTACCTAAAGCGAACTATCGAGACAGCCATTAAAAGCTGTAAAAGCACCGCGGCAGAGGATCATAATAATTATCAGATGGATCAGGTTAGAAAGGATTTTTCTAATATAGGCCTAGAGCATATCCCGGAATTTTTTGAGGGTCGCAAATTTCTCCATAATGTCATGGGGGACTACCTCATGGAGAAATATGGAGTATGCAAAATAAACGGATCAATCCATATTTATGATAACGGCATTTATAGACAGGGGGAGGAAGCTTTACACGGGTATATGCTTCAACTTATTCCCACTTTAACAGACGCGCGGAGAAAAGAGGTATACAAGTACATAAAAGTCAATTTAAAGACCCCAGTAAAACAAGTCTCCCCTCCCCATTTAATTCCATTTGCCACAAAGATTTATGATCTCCAAAATGATCGGTTCTTAGATTATGGCCCCGAATATGTATTCTTGAACCGTTTTCCTTATGACTATAAGCCGGAAGCCCCCGTCTGTGAAACAGTAACGGGAGTAATAAGCAGAATCGCAGGAGGTGACCAAGAAATTATTGATCTGCTCTATGAAGCAATGGGGAATTGTTTTTATCTGCTCAATTCCTACCGTGGGGCTATCATGCTGTACGGTCCTAACGGGAATAACGGAAAATCCACACTGTTGAACTTAATTTCCCAGTTGGTCGGAATGGAAAACGCAAGCTTTCTTTCATTGCAGGATACGGCGGAGCGGTTCAAGCTGATAGGGCTATATGGCAAAGCAGTCAACATCGGAGACGATATTTCAAGCAATTATATTCCAGATACCGAACGATTTAAAATGCTGGTAACTGGAGGGACTGTCTCAGCGGAGCACAAAGGTCAAGACCCCGTACACTTCAAGCCTTATGCAAAATTGTTTTTCGCCTTGAATGGCTTACCCCCGGTAAGCGATAAATCAAAAGCATATTTCAGCCGTGTGCTATTAATCCCACTCACTCAGGACTTTTCAAAAAATAAAGATGTGACCCTAAAAGACAAGCAATGGTCACAGGAGGAAATGGAATACTTGACTAGGCTAGCAATAGACGGCCTAAAGCGGTTAATCAACCAAGGAGATTTCACCCGTCCGGAATGTGTCGTTGAAGCTCTCGCGGACTATGAGGCAGAAAACAACCCAGTAAATGGCTTTCTTGAAGAATATGGAAAAATCGACGGCAAACCGACAGAGTTGGTATATTATGATTTTTGCCGCTGGTGTGAAAGAAACGGCCATAGAAACGTCCCTACCCGAACAAGATTCACAAGAGAGGTAACCCAGCAAACCGGAATGATAAGCGGAGTATCGCGTAACGAATATTTCGGAGGCGAGCCGGGTAGATGTTTCTTAAATCCTTAATGCTTCACTTTTGTAACGTTACAGCCCATAAAAAGCGAAACGGAAAAAATCACATAATACCGCTATTTATTCCATATTGTTACGTTGTTACACTTTTTTCTTACTTCTTAAGATATATATATTATATATATAATAAGATGCTAAATATAAAAAGTGTAGCAAAGTTAAAATAAAGTGTAACAGTAACACAGACGTTTTCATCTGTGGAAAATGGAAGGAGGATACAGGAGCGTGAAAGATGTAATTTGTCCGCTAGATGGCAGGCCATGCGAAAAGGATTGCCCGGATCGATACATAGACCAGCCTGGTGGTGGTTGTGCTTTAACCACGGCCCAAGAACTGGGCGCAAAGATCATCGATTTTGGTGGCGGTGATATTGGAATGTTATTTGTCCCGAAACAGTAAAAGGAGAACGAACCATGAGCAAAGTATGCCCGATGCCATCAATGAAAGGAGCTAAAGCAATGAGTTACTACACCACGTGCCCTAAATGCGGGGCAAATTTAGACCCTGGGGAGAAATGCACTTGCACTACGGAAAGGGTTAGGGAAAGCTATGAAGCGGGCAGCAGATATTATCCCGTGGACGGTTACATCAAATCAAAGACGGGGGCTGTGGTTCCCCTGGTGGATATCCCGCAAATGAGCGATAAGAAGTGGCAGAAAGCCGCTGCAAGAAACGCAGTAGACAATTACGCCAGAGAGCACGGAAAGCCCCCGGAATCGCCTGAAACTGCCCTTAAATGGCAGCGCCAAAAGTGTGAGAAACCGTGAACATAAAAAAGGAGAATCCACATGTACAAGCCAATAAGTGAACAGATCAGAACGGTTAAGATCAAGCCGGAGTATGAGCTGACCGGAAACCAGCTTCTGGAACTGAAGAACGAAAGCGGCGATTTCTATCAGGCAATCTACAACGCTTTCAAATTCGGCTATCTAAAAGGCCGGGAATCAGTAAAAACAAGGAGGCATAAACCATGCGCCAAGAGAACATGATCCCTAATAAAGAGGATCAGCCTAACCTTTTCAAATTGGCTGAAAGAATCAGCCGGCGGCCTCATGCAGATCAAATAATGGAATATCTTATCAAGTCGATTAAGGAGGGCAAACTATGCGCCAGATAAAAGAAAAAGCACCTGCAACGCCCGCCAGCGTTACAAGTGCAAACATCAACAACCAAGTAAAGGATACTACAAAAAAGCTTATCCGTCAAGCGGAATGTGCAAGTGAGGTAAGCCAAACTTACCCCGCCAAAGCCACTTATCAGATTTCCGAATACCTAGAATACTGCGACTGTATGGCAAAACAGCCGGATAAAAGTATAATCGAATTTATAGAATCAAATAGTGGAACGCCACGATATCCCAGGGAAAAACGCGAAGAAATAGAATCCGAGCTGATGAAAACGGTGGCAACGCTTACACCCGCCTATCTTGATAGCGTAATTGAATTTGCAAGGTTTTTAAAGTGGAGGAACAAAAGAAATAATACATAGTCTAGGCCGGGAGAAATCCCGGTCTTTTTTATACGAAAAAGCGGCCCTCTATGGCAAGAGAGCCGCCGCAAGTGAAAGGAGGTGACAAGAAAAGCCAAACCCAAAATGAAGAATATTTCTATATCATTATATCCCATCTTTTCCCAAAAGTCAACTTTTTGTATTTTTTATTAAATAAATACTATTAGTTGTAATTTTCCTTAATCTGGTATATAATGAAGAAAAGGAAGATATTTAATCCGTTTTTATCCGAAACAGGCCAATAGAAAGGGGGTGCAGGCGTGGGAAAAGAAATGATGATCCGGCGGCAGGAAAAAGTAATCGCGGCTTTATTGTCCACAAATACACGCGAGGAGGCCGCTGAAAAGCTTGGAATCAATTCAAGAACGATACGGCGGTACTTTACCGACCCGGAATTTTTGGAGAGATACAACGAGGCTACAAAGGGCATTATCAGCAATTCAACCGAGCAGATACAAAAGAGCCTTTCCCCCGCTATCACCACCTTAAAAGCGATTGTGGAGGACGATAGTGCCAATATCCACGCAAGGGTAAGCGCCGCCCGCTCCTTATTGGAATACGGAATCCGATTGACGGAGATAAATGATATCGGAGCCAGGCTGGACAAGCTGGAGGAGGCGATCAGCGAAGAATGAGCAGATACAGGGAGTTGCTGCGGAAAATAGCAGAACTTGAGAAAAAGGCAGGATCAGGCGATCCAAGAATTAAATGGACTGACCGCGATGGGAATAAGCGCCTATCCTCTTTTAAGGTTTTCGCCGGACTAATGGAACAATGCCCTATTTCTATGGAGAATGGCCCTTTATCAAAAGAGGATTGCCCGATCCTGGAAATGGATACAAGCCAGCTTGTTTCCTTTCCGGAGGCGCAGCAGATGTTTTTGTCAAATCAACTTGTGTGGCTGGGCTTTCCTATAATGGAATTTGTGACACTGGAAGATGGGCGGCAGGTTTGGAGGTTAAAATCCGGGCTTGTCACCTTAAAATAAATAAAAGGAGAAAAAAGAAAATGACCGTATCAGAACAAATCATTGAGGAATATTTGAAAAAGGGTAAAAGCTTGAAAGATGTTCCTCCGGAACTTAAGGACAAGCTTAATGAAAATGGTATCTCCAAGCTTTATAAAGCGCTGGTGGAAAATGATATCATCGAACCTGTGGAGATCGACGAAGAAAAGGCGCCCGAGAATGATGAAAGCGAATCACCGTCCGACGATGCCGAGGAACCAGAAGATGACGAAGCGGAGGAAAAGCCCACCGAGGACAAAGAGGAAGAACCCGCTCCAAAAAGAAAAAGTAAGTTTGAAGATGTTTGGAAAAAAGGCAGGAAGTAAAGAAAGGGGTAAAAAGGAATGAACAAATACATAGAAGAAATGCGGAAAGCATTAGTTGAATTTTATAACACGCAAAAAAGAATCAATGCCGAGCGAGCCGACGCTATGAAGAAATACGCCCATGAGTTCCAAGAAGGCGTATTGAATCGGCTTATGGAAGAATCCGGCGCAGCCTGTGACAATGCCAGGTATAAGATTGAGAAAGCCAAAGCGGATGCGCTGGCCTCTATTGAGGCATGGGCAAGACTGGACGGAAGCAAGCTGACTGACGATGCCAGGCTATTGAAATACGACTTGCCTCCCGCCCAATTCTACGAGCTCGCTAAAAAGTATAAAAACAACGGGACTATGTGCTTTGTGCTGGCTCAATACGCGGAAAATAAGAATCAGGAAAAAGAATCCCCAAACTCTTTCGGCTGGCTGGATACGTCTCTAGTCCCCACAAGGGAAAGCCTGCAAGCGGCCTATCAGTATTTCTATGACAATGCGATCACCAGGCTGGAAAGCCTATATGATGGGAATCAAACTCCGTTCATCACTTTTGAAATGATGGAAAGCGGGACTAAGAATTTCGGCGCGGAAGCCCCCTCCAATATTCAATACCTAAATGTGCTTCCCAACGCCTAAAAATAGAAAGCCCCCGCTTATTGCGGGGGCCATCTCTTTATATGGGGGCATGATGGGTAAATGACTAATGAGGAATTAGCTGTACGGGCCCAGGCGGGAGACAAGGGCGCAATCTTCCAGCTGTGGAACCAAACAAGGGGAATTATTTTTATGATTCTAGCCCGGTACTATAACCGGAATCCTGATCGGTTTACCCGGTGCGGCGTAACAATGGACGATTTAGAGCAGGAGGGCTTCTTTGCCGTCCTGGAGGCCGTGGAAGCCTTTAATCCCGCTAAGGGGTGGAAATTTACTACCTGGCTCAACTACCCGCTCCAGAACCATGTAAACGCCGTTCTAGGCACCAGGAACGGACAGGCAAAGCATATCCCCTTGAATGAGTGTTCCAGCCTCGACGAGCCGATTAGCCAGGAAAGCGACGATATGACCCTGGGGGACAGTGTGGAAGATCAAACAGCTCTAGAAGCTTTCCAAGGCGTTGAGAACAGGACATACAACAGCCAGCTTCATGATACCTTGGAGGTGTGCTTGTCGTTCCTTGAAAAGCCAATGGAGCGGGCTGTCCGGGGCCAATACTATGAGAATAAATCTTTGAAAGAAGTCGGCCGGGAACTGGGAGTAAGCCATCAATATGCCAGAGACTTGAAGAACAAAGGATTGAGAAAGCTCAGAGGCGGGAAAGCAAGGCGGCTGCTGATGGAATACGCCGACGAGATTATCAGCGGCGGGGCTTGCCGTGGCACCGGCTTCCAGTCGTGGAGCAGTCACGGAAGCGTGGAGGAAACCACGATCGAATATCTGGAAAGGTGCGGAGTATATGCGGCGCTTTTGTGATTACATAGACACAGTGGAAACCACGGAAAGAATCCTAAAGGACTATTGCCGCCAAATGCACCGGGCTGAAAAGGGGGATCCCTGTGCCTTGGAATACTTCAGCCAGTTAATGCCTGCGTTTAATCATTTAAGCGAAGCGGAAAGATTCGCTCTATCCGCCCGCTACATTGACCAGGATAAGGGCCACACAAGAAAGATTATGCAAAAGTACCGGATCAGCAAGTCGGAAGCCTACAACCGGGCTAATGAAGCGGTTCGGCATTTAGCCAGGCTTATCTTTTGGTAACCGGAGATTTAGAGCCATTTTAGAGCCACAAGAAAATAATAATAGCTAGAAACCCAGTGTTAATGCGGGTTCCCGGCTTATTTTTATACAAATATGATTTTCTATTGCAATTCCTGAAATTTTTCAAGTAATATTTTTGCCGCATTTTTATTGGGTTTCTGGAGATTTTGCCGAGTTTTCCTTTTTTCTTTCAAGGAAAACAGATGAATGATAAAAAGAAAGCCGGAGCCTGTATTCAACAGGCTCCGGCGGCGCTATCAAATTCGAGCTTGTAACTTACGCTCATGATTTCTGACAGCCTCTGGATTCTATTCCCAAATCATAGTGCTACTGCTGGTCTGAAATATTTCCGTCCACGAAAAGCTCTTTCACTGAGGCGGCTAAGCCCGCCATAGATTGAATCTCGGAGGGAATAATGATCTTGGTTGCCTTGCCGTCGGCAGCCTTTTGGAAAGCCTCCAGGCTCTTCAGGGCGATTACCCGGTCGGTAGGCTTAGCTTCATTCAGAAGCTTCAAGCTGTCAGCATAGGCCTGCTGTACGGAGCGGATCGCCTCCGCCTCACCCTGGGCCTCTCGGATTTTGGTTTCCTTCATAGCGTCGGCGCGCAGAATCGCCGCTTCCTTATGGCCCTCGGCCACCAGAATCTCGCTTCTCTTGGCGCCCTCGGCATCCAGAATCTTGGCGCGGCGCTCACGCTCCGCTTTCATTTGCTTTTCCATGGCATCCTGAATCTCTGGAGGCGGCAGGATATTTTTCAGTTCCACACGGTTAACCTTGATCCCCCAGGCGTCGGTTGCTTCGTCCAAAATCACACGAATTTTGGTATTAATCACATCGCGGGAAGTCAGGGTATGGTCCAGCTCCAGATCGCCGATGATATTTCTCAAAGTGGTAGCGGTCAGATTTTCAATCGCGGAGATCGGGCGTTCCACGCCGTAGGTATACATTTTCGGGTCTGTAATCTGGAAATACACTACAGTGTCGATCTGCATCGTTACGTTATCCTTGGTGATTACCGGCTGGGGCGGAAAATCCACTACCTGCTCCTTCAGGGATACCTTACGGCTGATCCGGTCCACGAAAGGAATCTTTACGTGGAGTCCGGTTCCCCAGGTGGAGTGGTAAGCGCCTAAGCGCTCCATAACATAAGCCTGAGCTTGGGGCACGATTTTGATATTGCAGATAATAATCAGCAGCAGGATAATTAAAAGAACCAGTATTACAATAATCTCAATTGGCATAATTTTTCCTCCTTTGTTGCTCCGTTATTCTTTCTCTTCAATGGGATGAACAATCAATTTTACGCCCTCAATCGCCTCCACCAGCACTGAAGCACCCTTGGGAATCACAGTCTGGTCCATGGAACGGGCAGTCCAGATGCTGCCGGAGACATTGACCTGGCCTTTCCCCTGATCATTTTCAACGGCCTCTGTTACAATGCCCTTTTGTCCTACGATTCTGCCCGCGTTGGTATCCTCCTTTTGAAAGGACATCGCTTTTTTTACCAGCGGCCTGGTGATCAGAAGGGACAAGATAGAAACCGCCACAAACACGGTCAGCTGAATCCAAATCACATCGGTAAAAATACTGGTGACCAACGCCGCGATGCCGCCGATCACGAACCATATACACACCAACTGGGCCGTCGCTCCTTCCAAAATTGCCAGCAGCACGATGGCGGCAATCCAGATATACTGCATCACATCCATGAAAATCCTCCTTTCCCAATGTTTGTTTCTGCTAAGCTTTGCATTGATCTTATCATACCAGAATTAAATTTAAATTACAAATCCTCAAAAAGCAGGATTTTGTTCAATTTTTAACGAATTTTCAAAGCTACTCCCCAGGGCTATCCCAGGCAAACCCAGGCGAATCCCAGCGGACGCAGGCGCGGTTTTTCATCGGCCAGGGTACATTCCCTGATTCCGTCCATATTAACTGTATGCGCTTATATTCTTAGAATAACCAAAAAAAGAACCCGGAACAGAAATTTCTGTTCCGGGTTCTTGGAAAAATCAGATTAATACATGCCGCCCATACCTGGGTCAGCAGGCATAGCGGGAGCAGCGGGTTCTTTCTTGTCGGCCACCAGAGATTCAGTGGTCAGAACCATCGCGGCCACAGAAGCGGCGTTCTGCAAAGCGGAACGGGTCACCTTAGTGGGGTCTACGATGCCTTGCTCGATCATGTCGCCATAGGACTCGGTCAAGGCGTTATAGCCATAGCCTACCTTATTGGCGTTCATTATATTGGCAACGATAACAGAGCCTTCCACGCCGGCGTTTGCGGCGATCTGGCGAACCGGCTCTTCCAGAGACTTCAGCACGATAGCGGCGCCTGTCTTCTCATCGCCCTGAGACTCCTCGACCAGCTTCTCGACTGCGGGAATGGCGTTCAGCAGAGCAGTTCCGCCGCCGGCTACGATGCCCTCTTCCACAGCGGCCTTAGTAGCGGCCAGAGCGTCTTCAATTCTCAGCTTCTTTTCCTTCATTTCCACTTCAGTAGCGGCGCCGACCTTGATGACGGCTACGCCGCCGGCCAGCTTAGCCAGTCTTTCCTGAAGCTTCTCACGGTCAAAATCAGAGGTGGTGTTCTCAATCTGAGAACGGATTTGTCCAACTCTGCCCTTAATCGCGTCGCTGTCTCCGTCACCGCCGACAATAATGGTGTTCTCCTTGTCGACCTTAACCTGACGGGCGTGGCCCAGCTGAGCCATAGTGGCTTCCTTCAGCTCCAGGCCGACCTCTTCAGAGATTACCTGGCCGCCGGTGAGAATAGCGATATCCTGGAGCATTTCCTTTCTTCTGTCGCCGAAGCCAGGAGCCTTGACGGCTACTACCGTGAAGGTGCCGCGGAGCTTATTGACGATCAGGGTAGACAAAGCCTCGCCCTCTACGTCCTCGGCAACAATCAGAAGCTTCTTGCCGGACTGCACAATCTGCTCCAGCAAAGGCAGGATTTCCTGAATATTGGAAATCTTTTTATCCGTGATCAAAATGTAGGCGTCATCCAAAACAGCCTCCATCTTGTCGGTATCGGTGCACATATAGGGAGTGATGTAGCCGCGGTCGAACATCATGCCTTCCACGACCTCGGAATAGGTTTCGGCGGTCTTAGACTCTTCCACAGTGATCACGCCGTCAGAGCCGACCTTTTCCATCGCCTCGGCAATCAGATTGCCGATGAACTCGTTGCCGGCGGACACGGAGGCAACTCTGGCGATATCATGAGTGCCGTCAACCTTCTTGGAATTCTTGCCAATCGCCTCTACAGCGGTATCGACAGCCTTCTGGATGCCATTTTTCAAAACCATCGGATTCGCTCCGGCGGTTACGTTCTTCATGCCTTCCCGGATCAGGGCCTGGGCAAGCAAAGTAGCGGTAGTGGTACCGTCGCCGGCCACGTCGTTGGTCTTGGTAGCGACCTCCTTGACCAGCTGAGCGCCCATGTTCTCAAAAGCGTCATCCAGTTCAATTTCCTTGGCGATGGTTACGCCGTCGTTGGTGATAAGGGGAGCGCCGAACTTTTTGTCCAGCACCACGTTTCTTCCCTTGGGTCCTAAGGTAATCTTCACGGTATCAGCCAGCTGGTTGATGCCGTTTAAAAGAGCTTTTCTTGCATCCTCGCCATAAGCGATTTGTTTTGCCATAATCAATCAACCTCCATATTTGTAAAATGAACCATTCTAAATTTTATTATTCTACTACAGCAAGAATATCGGACTGACGGACAATGGTGTATTCTTCCCCATCGATCTTGACTTCCGTGCCGGAATATTTGCTGGTGATAACCTTATCGCCTACCTTAACGTACATGTCGATCTGGTTGCCGTCCACCATTCCGCCGGGGCCTACCGCCACGATGGAAGCTACCTGGGGTTTCTCCTTTGCGGAACCAGCCAGAACAATGCCGCTCTTTGTGGTTTCCTCCGCTTCTTCCATTTTAATGACCACTCTGTCAGCCAATGGTTTGATCGTCATAATCAAATTCCTCCTTGTTTAGAATATAAAATATTTGATTTCTTATTTTTAGCACTCATTATCTCTGAGTGCTAACACTATTTTATAGTGGTTTGCTTTAAAAATCAAGAGGTATTTTACGTTTTCATAATTTATTTACAATTTCCTGCCGAAAATCCCCTGCGAAATCCGATTTTCACCTGAACCCGCAAAAATTTCATCTGTTTCACGCCTGTTTTCCTCCGGGAACCAAAAAATTCAGCGCCTGGGGAAGCACCCGAAAGGAAATCTGGGAAAGCGGCTGGCACTCTCCGTCGAAATTTACCACAACAGACTGTTCGCAGGTAATTTCCATCCGTTTTCCCCGCATAAAAATTAAAATATCCTGAAAGGCATCGGACCGCAAATGCTTTCCTTTCTTATACTCGGACAGCAGCTTTGCCAGACGGAGCCTCCCTACCCTGCGGATCAAGACAAAGTCCAGCAGGCCGTCGGAGGGATCCGCCTCCGGAGCGCCGCAGTAGCCGCCGCCGTAATACCGCCCGCTTCCCGCCAGGGCGAATAAAAACCGGTCCTGAATGGGCGGATGGCCGTCGATGGTTACCTTCAGATCGTTTCCCATTTTGCCGAGCACGCATTTTACCAGGGCCAGGTTATAGGCCATAGGCCCGGAAACCAAGGGCAGCTTTTTAAATTTGGCCATATGTAGGGCCACCGCGGCGTCCAGCCCGGCGGAGCAAAGGTTCAGAGACAGCATTTTCTCTGTTTGTATCATATCCACCTTGACAGGCTGGGCTTTCATCTGCGCCTCCACCTGCAAAAAGCGCTCTTGAGAGCCAAAGGTTCTGATATAATCATTACCGGATCCCACCGGGAAAATTCCTACTTGGACGTGATTCCGGCCTGCCGCCGCGCCCGCGATCTCACACAGGGTCCCGTCGCCGCCTACGCCATAGATTTTGACCGGTTCCCCCGTCCGGGCCGCTGCTTCCGCAATTTTCTCAGCGTGGCCTGGAAATTGCGTCACCGCTTCTTCCAGGTCGATTCCTTCTTTTTGGCAGTAGTGCCGTATCTGCTCCCGCACTCCGCGGTACGCTCCCTTTTTTCCCGCCGCTGGATTGTAAATTACCAAACACCGCATTGCGCTCCCTCCTATTTTTTTCGCTGATAGTACGCTTTCATGCGATAGCTGCCGTCATAGGTGACCTCTTTGCCCAAAAAATCAGGAGGGGAAAAAATCTCTGCCTGCTGCTGATCCTGAAATTCCACCTCAGCGTAATAAAATTCCGTGTCTGTGCCCGGGTCCACCCGGCTGCATTCCAGCCTGAGTCCGTTTTCCAGCCGGTAAATCCGGTACTCCTTGCGGATCATCGGCTTCGGCAGCAGCTTTTTCAAGCTTTCAAAGGTTGCTTTATCCAGGTCCAGCTCGATTTCCTCCCGAACCAGGCTGCCCTCGCCTTTGAAGCACAAACGGTAAGTTTCTGCCTCTCCTACCCGCTTGCTCCGGATTCTCACTTCCGGAGAAATCCCCAGATAGCCCTGGAAAACTTCAGCCCTCTCGAGTTCCGGCAAATCCGGGAATCCTGACAGCAAAAATTTCCGTTCAATTTCCATTTAAACTCAAAACCTTTCAACTTTTTCTTTTATTATGCAAAATAATGTGTTAAAATAAAATTGTTAACATAATTATAAGACTATTTTATCAGAAGCGCCGCCAGCGCTTCTGATTGATTTGCGTTTTTTATTTTCACATAAGGGAGGGCCTGTTTTGACAGTAGCTATTATCATTACTGCTATTATTTTAATTCTCTGCGTGTTTTCCAGCAAATTCCTGCATCGTTTCGGCGTGCCTACTTTGCTCATCTTCATTTTATTGGGCATGGTTTTTGGCTCGGACGGTATTGTGGGTATCTACTTTGACAATTATGGCTTAGCGGAAACCATCTGCTCTGTCGCTCTGATTTTCATCATGTTTTATGGCGGCTTTGGCACCAACTGGAACACCGCCAGGCCGGTGCTGAAACAGTCTATCTGTATGTCGACCCTGGGAGTAATCTTTACAGCCCTTTTAACTGGCCTTTTCTGCCATTACGCCTTAGGCATGAGCTGGCTGGAAGGGCTGCTGACCGGTTCGGTGGTTGGTTCTACTGACGCCGCCTCCGTATTTTCCATTCTGCGTTCAAAAAAGCTGAACTTAAAGGGCGGCTTGGCTTCCTTGCTGGAAATTGAAAGCGGCAGCAATGATCCTGTTTCTTATATGATGACCATTATCATTTTAACGATCATGTCAGTCTCTTCCGATATTTCTCTGCCCTGGATGATTGCAAAACAGCTTTTATTTGGGTTTGGCATCGGCTTCGGCGTGGCCTTTTTGTCCTCGAAGCTCCTCTCCCGAATCAACTTTGAGATCAATGGTATGGACGCAATTTTGGTGATCGGCACCGCTTTGTTCACTTATGGTTTTTCTTCCTGGCTGGGCGGCAACGGTTATCTCAGCGTATATATTGTAGGAATTGTCCTCGGCAACAGCAAGATATTACATAAAACCTCATTGGTTCACTTTTTTGACGGCATCACCTGGCTGATGCAGATCGCCATCTTCTTTGTTTTAGGCTTGCTGGCATTTCCCTCCAAAATTCCCTCTGTGGCCTTGCCAGCCATTTTAATTTCCGTATTCATGATCATCGTGGCAAGACCTGTGGCCACCTTCCTGATCCTTTCCTGGTTTAAGACTCCCGTCCGCCAGCAGCTTCTGGTTTCCTGGTCCGGCCTGAGGGGCGCCGCTTCTATTGTGTTCGCTATTTTTGTCATGAGCAGCGGCGTAGTGATTGAACATGATATTTTTCATATTGTATTTTTTGTCGCGTTGTTTTCTGTGGCGGTACAGGGCACCTTGCTGCCAAAAATCGCGGATAAGCTGGGCTTGGTAGACAAGGAGGATGACAGTCTAGTGCTGAAAACCTTTACGGATTATCAGGACGACGTGGATACCAAGCTGCTGGAGGTACCGGTGACAGAGGACGATTTCTACGCTGGCAGGCTGCTTCGTGAAGCCAATATCCCGGAGGAAGTGCTGATCGTCATGATCAAACGGCACGGGGAAACCATTATTCCCAGAGGCTCTACCAAGATCAAGGTGGGAGATATTTTAGTGGTCAGCAGCGAAAGCTTCGAGCGGTTCAAGTCCGGCCAGCTAAAGCCGCCGCAATAATCTTAAACCTTTTACAATCTCTTGACTTCCCGGTTTTCGGGTCGTACAATAAAACAAAGACGGTGGCACAAATTTGATAAGAAAACAACGAAGTAAAGGAGCGTACAAAATGGAACCTAGAGTTGAGATCAAGGAGCATATGAGGGGCGGCAAGGGTCACGTCATCATGAAGCATCTTTTGGGCGAAAAAGAATTAAATGGGAAGTGCCGTATTTATGCGGAAATCACTTTGGAGCCGGGATGTGAGATCGGCTACCACGAGCATCACAACGAAAGCGAAACCTATTATATTATTTCCGGTCAGGGCGTGTATAACGACAATGGGACTAACCGCCCTGTCAGTGCCGGAGATATCACCTTTACTCCCGACGGCTTCGGTCACGGCCTGGACAACACCGGAACCGAAAACCTGGTACTGATGGCTTTGGTGATCTTAGATTGATTTCAAAAAGAAGGCTTGCAATCAGAAAATAGCATTGTCTTAATACCGCCGAGGCGCTGTTTCAAATTCAGCGCTCCGGCGGTGTTTTTATTTTTGTTAGGAACCACCAGCCGAAAAAGGATCCTCAGGGCGGTGTTTCTAAGGCTTTTGAAAAATTTTCAATTGTATTTCGTGCCCCGGGCATAATCTTTGCCGCCGGGCATTTCCGATCACGACGTTTCCGTTTCTTTTCCCAGGATATCATCCATCCAGCCATCCGCGGCATCCAATACCTCATCAATCTCAGGATAGCGGAAAACCGACCCTCTTTTTAGATAGGCGCGGAACTGATCGAAGCTTACCCACCGTGCCTGGATTACCTCCTCCTTTTGCAGCCTAAGCTCCTCTACAGGTACATCCTGCAAGGTAAAGTAAATATCCCAAATCAGCGGGTCCTCCCGGACGATCCGGCGCAGAAAGGAGAGCTCTTCCTGTTTTACCTGCATTCCCAGTTCTTCTTTCAGCTCCCGGACGCATCCCTGTTCGGAATCCTCCCCGGCGATTATTCTTCCAGTGGTCAGGCTCCACTTTCCCGGCAGGATTTCCCGGTGCCACGACCTCTGCTGTATTAAAATTTCCCGGCGGCGGTTAAATACCCAAGCCTCCACAGCCAGGTGGTATTCCCCAGGCAGATAGTCGGCCTCCTTCTCCTTCAGCGTTCCGGTTTTTCTTCCTTTTTTATCATAGACATCCCATAATTCCATAATAAGCATCCTTTATTCTTCAACGATAATCTTCCTTCCGTGTCAGCTTTCCTTTAAAATCTGTCACCCGCTTCCTTTCCGTCAAGAAAAAGCCCCGAAAATTCGGGGCTTTTTCTCATCCAAATTTTACAAAGTAACCCTGAATAAAGATAGCCAAAATGATCACCGGAACCACTACCATCATATAGCCTCTCGCCCATTTGGGGAATTTCATGCCTTTTCCCATATTGGCTTCTTCGATAAAGTTATCCCAGCCCCAGCCATAGCGGGTTGTGCAGAACAGCACGTAGACCAGCGAGCCCAAGGGCAGAATATTATTGCTGACAATAAAGTCCTCCAAGTCCAGAATATTGGAACCAGCCCCCAGAGGCTGGAAGGAGCTCCACAGATTAAAGCCGAAAATGCAAGGCAGAGACAGGAGGATAATAGCGAGAAGGTTGAAAGCCACAGCTTTTTTCCTGGACCAGCCCAAGAGATCCATCAAGCAGGAGATAATGTTCTCAAACACCGCGATAATCGTGGAAAAAGCGGCGAAGCTCATAAACACGAAAAAGAACGCGCCCCAGACACGACCGCCCTGCATGGAATTAAACACATTCGGCAGTGTGACAAAAATCAGATTCGGGCCGCTGTCCGGGTTGATATGGAAGGCGGAACAGGCGGGAAAAATAATCAGGCCGGCAATCAGAGCCACGCTGGTGTCCAGCACCGTTACGCTGACGGCCTCTCCGGTCAAGGAACGTTCTTTGCCGATATAGCTTCCAAAAATTGCAAGCGAACCCATACCGATGCTCAAGGTAAAAAACGCTTGGCCCATTGCGGCAAAAACCGCGTCGGCCAAACCATTTTCCCATAACTTGTCAAACCGAGGATAAAGATAAAATTCAAGGCCTGTTCCCGCGTTTTCCATAGTGACCGAATGAACCGCCAGCACCACCATAATGGCGAACAAGGAAACCATCATCACTTTGGTAACCTTTTCCACCCCGTTTTGCAGGCCGAAGGAGCAGACTCCAAAGCAAAGCGCCACTACCAGAACCATCGCGCCGATCATCAGCCAAGGATTCGCGGTGATCCCCTCAAAAATTACGCCTACCTGCTCCACAGACTGGCCCTCAAAGTCTCCTTTCAAGGTTTTGATGAAATAGATCAGCATCCATCCGCCAATCGTGGTATAAAACATCATAAGCAGATAATTGCCTATGATTCCCACTACTTTATAAAAATGCCATTTACTTCCTTTCGGCTCTAAAACATCAAAGGATTTGGCGATACTTTTTTGACTGGCGCGGCCCACGGAAAATTCCATCACCATAACAGGCAGGCCCAGCGCCAACAGGAAAAACAAATAAAGCAGCACAAAAGCAGCGCCGCCGTATTCTCCTGTCACATAAGGAAACCTCCAGACATTTCCAAGACCGATGGCGCATCCCGCCGAGATCAGCAAAAAACCTAACCGGGAAGAAAATTTTTCTCTCTGCATTTTGCCGGTTCCTCCTGCTTTTACAATTTGTTCATATATTTTATCAATTTTATGGAGTAAAGTCAATCAGCTTTTTATCTTCATTTTCCTTCCCCGTTCTCGGCGCATACTTGAAGTAATTTCCACCGCAGGCCGTACCTCTTAACTTTAGGCGCTTCTAATCACTCCTGTTCAACGAATGGCCTAAGCCCTCTAAAACTCAAGCCTTCTCTCAAAGTAGGTTTTGTTTGCCAAGTACGCCTCCGAATCCGGCTTGCACTTTCCTGCTTTCTCGTTATACATGCTCGCCGTTATATAGTCTCCCATACGGTCATAGCAGACGCACAGCTGTAAATACGGGATGTAATCGTAGCAGTCCGGCAGCACGAAACCACCCGACTGATCCTCCCTTTCGCAAGACGCCGCCGCCTGATACCAATAAGCTGCCTGCCGGTATCGCTCCCGTTCCATAAAATAAGACCCAATGTCACAGCAAACCTCCGCCCTTGGGATATCATATTCCAGACTTTTCAAAAGCGCCGATAAGACCTCCCGCTCCCTCCCCAGCTTTCGGTAACATTGGGAAAGCTGGCGGCAGGCTTCAATTTCGTTTTCCACCCAACCCTGACCGCTTTGAAGAAAATTCAGCAGTTCCTCGGCGGCCCCTTCATATCGTTCATGGTAAAAAAGTTCCCGAGCGTAATAAAACCGCTGCCTCGGGTCCAGGGTTTTCCCTTCTCGCAGAAGCTTTTCAAAAATCCGAAGATTCCGGTCGGGATCCCCTTTTCCCATCTTTTGATGGGTCACCGCGATCGTGGAATGAATTACCTTTCCCTGGGGCGGGATCACCTCATGGACTGCTCCCAGCCACCGATATCCTCGAAAATTACGGATCAGCCTCTCCCGGTAATAGGAAAATATCGGCTTTCCTTGGGAATCAAATGCGGTATTGTATTTCATCATCACCATGTCAACGCCAGGCTCCAGGGACTCCTTGAGCTTTTGCATCCGGCGCCGATCCTCCGGCAGCAGAACGTCATCGGCATCCAGCCACAAACAGTAATCCATGACCGCTTGGGAAAAGGAAAAATTCCTTGCCGCCGCAAAATCATCAATCCATGAAAATTGATATACCCGCGCTCCCTCCTTCTCCGCGATTTCTCTGGTCTGATCCCGGGAACCGGTATCTACCACTATCATCTCATCGGCAATTTCCTTTGCGCTTTCTAAACAGCGTTTGAGCACCGCTTCTTCATCTTTTACGATCATACACAAGCTAATGGTAACCAAAGCTCCTTCTCCCCTTTCTATTCTTTCATTTTATGCGGGAATGGGAAAAGACTTTCAGAGGATTTTCTGGCCGCGCTGGACATATTATGCAGAAACCTTTCCGCTTTAGCCCCCTCTGAAATAATATTAAGAATTATTATTGACTTATAATACAAGATATGGTATTGTAATACTATCAAATAACTAAAAGGAGTGCTTCTTATGTTAGATTATATAACTGTTACCGGTGGCGTGATGACCGACGAGGAAATACAAGCGTATGTGGATCATGTCCAGGAAAAAAATCCCCAAAGAAAGCTAAAGGCCCTGAATATTGAAATGGACGGCGAATTTGTCAATTTGAATTACACCTTTGAGGAGGTGCCCTTTGAGCATATCCGCAGAATCACCGGCTATTTGGTTGGCGATATGAGTCACTGGAATAATGCGAAAAGCGCCGAGGAAAGGGACCGGGTCAAGCATACCCTTGTAAATTAAAGCATCGCTTTCTGCCGTGGGAGAACTAATGGTTTTCCCACGGTTCTTCTTTTTAACCTTCCGCGCGCATATAGATTAGTATTTCTAATTTTACCGGGAGGTTCCTTTCTATGAGCATCAACGTTACATATCCGGCCGATTATCCCGCAGTGGAGGTATGTGGTCCCAATCCCAGTCTGGCGCGCTTGCTGAACAACGACCTATCCGCCGCAAAAAGCGAGATGACGGCGATCCACCAATATACCTATCAAGCCTGGAGGCTGGAAAAGGATTATCCTGAGATTTCGAAAACCCTGTCGGAAATCGCCATGGTAGAAATGCGCCACTTCCACCGTCTGGGACAACTAATCAGCCTGTTGGGGGGAACTCCGAAATTTTTCTCTTATCAGCGTGGAATCACACTGCCATGGAATGGAAAAATGGTTGACTATACTGCCGATATCCACAAACTATTAAAAATAGATATCGCAGCCGAGGAAGCTGCCTATATCACGTATACCCGTCAGTCTCAGTGTGTTAAGGATGCGAAGGTGGCCGCTAATTTGGCCCGCATCGCCCTGGATGAAAAGCTTCATAAAGCGGTGCTGAATAAATTTTTACAGGATTTATCATCCTGAGTGTTTAAAATTGCCATTCAGCGCGTATAATAACCGTGAGGTGATTTTATGAACGCATTTATCGATCAGGATGGCTGCATTGCCTGCGGACAATGCTATGATGTTTGTCCTGAGGTATTTTCCGCCGGCGACAGCGGCATCGCTTTTGTGGCACAGGAGCAGGTTCCCAAAGGCCAGGAGGAAAGCGCCCGTACTGCGGAGCAAGGCTGCCCGACCTCGGTGATCTCCTTGTCTGATACGGAGTAATGATGTTTTCCCTGTTGAGGCCTAAAGCTTCGAAAATCCCGAAAGATTGAAAATATTTCTTCTCGCTTGTGTTATCCCGGAAAACAAATCCGCCGCAAAGTCAAAAATAACCAAGCTGGTTGTCCAAAATAGTTTTTATAAAATATTCATATAGCTTTCACACAGCCAACACATTTCCTGGTTACACTATAGATATCCTAAAACATTAAATTGCTTACAAGAACTTTTTTCATAATTTTCCTCTCCTTTTTAAAAGGGCGCGGTTCTACCGCGCTTTTTTATTTCTTAGTGTTTGAATTATGATGAATTTACCGGCTTATGAGTTGTTTGTTCCATGAGGATTTCTCTCAAGCTAATATTCATCTGTTATTAATTTTTTCATGAAATCTTCTTAAATTCTTCTTTTTTGAGCCAAAACGTGTCCATAATTTTCTGATAAGATAAATACAAATCAAAAGAAACGAGGTGCCATCATGATTTTTAATTTGCTTCTGACCAGCGTTGTAGTGATTGCCGGATTCTATTTCTCGATAAAATGCTTTGCCAAAATGGGAGAGCTCACTCAAAGCTCCATGATGGAGCCAGTTCCCATTGAAATTGAGAAGGATGATCATTGATTTCTCCTTTGCCTTTTAGGCTTGACATACTTTTTTCATAACCTTCCTTTCTAAAAAGGCGCAGCTTTTGGCTGCGCCTTTTTAGTTTTTTGTATTAAGTGAAGAAACTCCCCTAACGCATTTGTCCAAAAAGCGGGTAGTAATTGAAAAAAACTTATGCTATACTAAGCTGGTATCAGCTCTTTAAAACGGTTTAAAATTGAGGGGGAAAAAACATGGATTATTTATGGACATTCATCGCATTCGGCGTTTACCTTTTGGTAATGCTTTTGATTGGTTTCCTTTCTATGAAAAGGACCAAAAGCTCTGAAGATTATTTCTTGGGCGGGCGTTCCTTAAACGGCTGGGTCGCGGCTCTCAGCGCGCAGGCTTCGGATATGAGCGGCTGGCTTTTGATGGGACTGCCCGGCGCTATTTACGCGTTAGGCACCGGTCAAATCTGGATTGCGGTAGGCTTGTGTATCGGCACAATTCTAAACTGGGCCCTCATCTCCTCACGGCTGCGCAGATACACCATCCGCGCGGGAAATTCTCTCACCTTGCCGGCATTTTTCGAGAACCGGTTCCATGACAAGTCAAAGCTTCTCAGAGTGGCTTCTTCCTTATTTATCATGGTTTTCTTCCTGGTTTATACCGCCTCTGCCTTTTCTGCCGGAGCAAAACTATTTTCTTCTGTTTTTGGCTTGGACTACATATGGGCTTTGGCCATCGGCGCTGCGGTTATTTTGATTTACACCTTTTTCGGTGGTTTTTTGGCGGTATGCTGGACTGATTTTATCCAAGGCTTTATGATGCTGATTGCTTTGATGGTGGTTCCGTTTTTCGCCGTTTCCGTCATGGGAGGCTTTGGAGAAACCAAAGCCGTTCTCGACAGCTTAGGCACCAACTTTTTAAATCCTTTTTATGACAACGGCCATCCTATGAGCGCTGTAAGTATTATTTCCCAGCTGGCCTGGGGATTAGGTTACTTTGGGATGCCCCATATTCTGGTCCGTTTTATGGCGATTAAAAATGAAAATGAAGTGCGGAAATCCAGAAAAGTAGCCATTACCTGGGTAGTCATCTCTTTATCTGCCGCCTGCTTCCTGGGGATCATTGGACGTTCCTATTTTCAGGATTCCTTATTGGCAAACGGACAGCAGGAAAATGTGTTTATCAACATGATTCAGGATATCTTTAATAACCACATCCACATTCCCTTTATCGGCGGCTTATTGCTCTGCGCTATTTTGGCGGCTATTATGTCCACCGCCGATTCTCAGCTTCTGGTGACGGCGTCTTCCATCTCGGAAGATGTTTACAAGGGCGTTATTAACAAAAAGGCCAGTGATAAGTCCATGCTTCTCATCAGCCGGATTACCGTTCTGGTGGTTTCTGCCGTGGCCTTTATGATTGCCTTAGATCCCAACAGCAGCGTTATGGGTTTGGTTTCCAATGCCTGGGCCGGTTTCGGCGCTACCTTCGGTCCCGTAGTTCTCATGAGCCTGTTCTGGAAACGCTCTAACGTTACCGGCGCCGCTTTTGGTATGATCGCCGGCGGCTTAACCGTAATCCTTTGGGATTACATTCCTCTGTTCGGAGGCGCTACCCTGGCTGCTCAGACCGGCCTGTATTCCCTGGTTCCCGGCTTTGCCATCAATCTGGTGCTGATGATCATAGTCAGCCTGCTGACGAAAGCGCCCAGCCGAGAAATGCTGGACGAATTCGACGATGTCGTCCGCTCTAAGGGTATGGAGATTTCTCCCAAAAATTAAAACTACGGTTTTTTCAAAGTATGAAAAGCACTAAAAGCACAGCAATAAATTCGTTTGCTTTTTTATCCATTGAATGATTTTTCTGATAGATTTATCAATCTGTAAATTTCAGCTATAAGAAGAATTTTATGCCTCACAAAATTCTTCCAGTAAAAAATTACCCTCTATGCTGTTTTTACGCATAGAGGGTAATTTTTAGCTTCAAACTAAAACACATCGCAAGAGCCCGCTGGCTCTTTTACCGCTAAAATTCCGGCTCAAACCGTTTCATCGCATCATGGCATTTCAGGCGTTTTTATTCTCCTTTTTATTCCATTTTCTTATACGCGGCGCTATGGCCCGGCAGTCCGACGCGCCGTCACTCCTATTCTAACACCTGGTTTCTCAGTTCTACTTTAATGTTTCACTGTTGTTCAATACCAAAGTACTGTACAGAAACAGCACATCGCATCCTTCAAAATCAATAAACCGGGCAAGGTAATCGGGATGGATATAACGAATGTCAACCAGGGTAATCTTAGAATATCCGCTGATCAGCAATGGAGCGATACTGGAACCGAAGGAGTCTCGAAACAAAATCAACTCCCGTCCGGCTTGCGCCTGAGGATTCTCCATAGTCAGCAGCGACAAAGGTCCGGAAAGAAACAGCTCGTAAGGGTCCTTCCCCATAGCGCGCCCAAAATCATATACCTGGCCCGCCCGATTGTTCTGGAAGTCGTACACGGTACAGTTCTCAATGGCGTCATTTGTCAGATAATAAAGAGAATCCGGAGCCAAAGGCAAGGCTGACTGCCCGCAATACACCCCATAAAAATCCCGCTCCAGCAGATTTTCCTTATAATCCTTGGACAGGGTGGCGCCCATCGCCTGAGCCAGACGTTCCGCTACGTCTGTGATCTGTTCCTGCCGCCAATGGACGTCGGTTCTATAATAATCTCCGCTCTCTAAAAGGTCTGAAATGGAGATATAATCGGCAAAGCCCGTCTGCTGCAGCAGCTGTTCTTCCAAAAGGCTGTAATCTATCGAAAGGTGGCCGCTTTGTTCCGCCAAATAGCAATTTTTATCAGGGATAATGGATAAATACACCTTATTGCTATCATCCAGATATTTTTGATAGAGATATCTGAAGCGGCTTGCCGCTCGGCTTAACGACGCTTCATCCATAGGATACTCTATCGCCGCTGCTGAGCCTTCAAACACATAGATACCGTTATTATCTTTTCGTTGAAACAAACAGGCTGCGCTCAGGGCCTTCAGCGTGCGGAATTGATCCCGAAAAGGGAAATGATCCTGGACATATGTCTCAGATTCCGACATAAACCTCCCATTAAAAATGGTGTCCGCCGATAATTCCGGCGGCGCCGCAAGCTTACGTCTCTCGCTATCCGAATACTCCCCTTTGGGAAGAAACACACACATCAGAAAGGAAGCTGCCAAAAACACGGCAGCCAGTACGCAAACCATCCAATTTTTCCGTTTCGTTGTCATATGCTTTCCCCCAATCAAAATCGAAAGTACAGGAAAGGATTGAACGAGCCATCCACCAGATAGGCGGTTATGACCAGGAGGATCGATAAGAGCGCAATGGGCTCGGCGATATTTAAAATCCGCACCGCCGCGCAATTTTTTGAAAGACGTTCGAATCCATTTTTGATCAGCGGCGTAGCGCCAATTATGGCTATAGGCAGAATCAAAGAAAAGCTGCTGAGATAATAAAGCGCTTCGTCCGACGCCAGAGGAATTCCGCCGGCTCCAAATAAACCTGCCAGGTCGGAAAAAGCCTGCCCCATATTATCCGCATTGAATAGGACAAAGCTGATCAACACAAAAAACAGCACGTAAATACGCGCAATCATTTTGTGCTTACGCAGGAGCTTCAACAGCCACATTTTTTCCGCCATCAAAAGCACGGCGAACAAAAGGCCCCAAACGGCAAAATTCCAGGCGGCTCCGTGCCAGAAGCCAGTCAGAACCCACACCGCCAAAATATTCAGCAAATGGCGGTATTTTCCAACACGATTTCCTCCCAAGGGGATATATACATAGTCTCGGAACCACGTTCCAAGTGAAATATGCCAGCGGCGCCAAAACTCTGTGATGCTGGAGGAAATATAGGGGTAATTAAAATTTTCCAAAAAACGGAATCCAAAAATCTTTCCAAGCCCAATCGCCATATCGCTGTATCCTGAAAAGTCGAAATAAATATGCAGCGAAAACGCCAACGCGTACAGCCAGTAAAAGAGAACGGACTTTTCCTCCGAAGCCCGAAACGCGCCGCACAGCTCTCCCAATTGATTGGCTAAGAGGATCTTTTTCCCCAATCCGATAATAAACCGCCTGATTCCCTCCGCGGCAAGAGCGGTGGAATGGGTCCGATCCTCAAGCTGCGCGGCAATATCAGAATACCGGACAATCGGCCCAGCGATCAGCTGGGGAAACATCGCGATATAGGCCGCGAGATGAACCAGGTTTTTTTGTGCGGGTTCTCCCCGATACACGTCCACAGTATAGCTGATGATCTGGAAGGTATAGAAGCTGATCCCGATGGGCAGAGCAATATGCAGGAGCGGAAAGTCCGCGCCGGCAACCGCATTGAAATTCTGCAGAAAAAAGTCCGCATACTTAAAATACAAGAGAAAACAAAGACTGATTCCCACCGAAATTCCGCAGATATATTTCGCGGCCCGCCCGCCCCGATACCGTTCCAGCAAAAGCCCGAAGCCGTAACCGCACAGAATGGAGACCGCCATCAGCAAAACATACTTCGGCTCTCCCCAGGCATAGAAAAACAAGCTGGAGAACAGCAGCACTCCATTGCGGAACCGGGCTGGAGTGACAAAATAGGCTGCCAGGACCAGAGGAAGAAAATAATATAAAAACGGGATACTGGAAAAAAGCATCGCGGCACTTCCTTTACTGGCTTATCGTGCAATTTTTAATCCGGGGACTTTTACACACGTCTCAGCGTATCGCTCTCTAATACTTAGAATCCATTTTCCACCACTGGGGCATCCAAAACCACCTTTGCGCCGTCAAGGGCTGAAAGCGCATTAGTTTTAAAGGTCTCTATCAACTCGTCTGCTCCATACGCAGTAAGCACATACTGGCCGTCCACATCAATTACCACCATCGTATCCGGCATACCGCACATCCACTGCTTGGCCAAAACATTCTCCTTTACCGCCTCGGAGAATTCCTCCACTTGAACCCCGCTTTTCAGACGATAGGCGGCGCCGGTAAAAGTATTCGCGTTCATCATGTGAACCATAGAAGCGGCGTCGTCTATGTTGGCTGCCTCGCTTTCCGGCAGTCCAAGGGTCATATCCAGTTCCTCGGTTTTTGAAATATCAAACGCGCCAGGAGCTTCCGAAGTCAAATTTTCAGAGTCTCCGCCGCCAATAGGAAATTTCTGCTCCTCCGTATAGGCATCAATCACCGTTTCCAGGACTTGAACCGCGCTGGTATAGCTGGAATCAGGAGCTGAGCCGCCGTTCTGCGCATCGCTTTGGCCTCCGCACCCAGCCAAAGAAATTGCCATTACCATTCCGACAAGACAAATAAACATTTTTTTCATACCGACATTCTCCTATCATCTTAATTATTATTGCGTCTCGTTTTTTTGAAGGATGTACCCACCGCTGCCGCTCACGGAAAGCGTATAAGTAAACCGCTCAGCCTCTGTTGCAAGCACCAATAAAAGATCAGAATTGTCCGACTGGGAAAGATCCCAATAAAGCGCCGCTTTCCCTGAAAGCTCCACTTCCCTCCCTGATCCTAACAGCATGCCTTCCGCGTCAAACGCGCTTAGCTCTCCGCCCGAGACGGAAACCTTTGTCCTTTCCGCCGTTTCCAGCTCTAAAGGAATCCCGCTGGGAACGCTGTCTCTGACCAGCGCCGCAGACTGCGGCATGTCCGCCGCAATCACAGCTGGTTCGCCTTCAACAGGTACCCCTTGATACAAAAGCGCAGCATCCTTTTGATTCCAAAAGGAAAATGAAACCGCTAGGCAGAAAACCGCCGCGCAAGCCACAGCGGCTATCGGACGAAGCATAGCATTCTTCGATCTGTGATTGGAACCTGGAGAACTTAGCTCTGGGTTCAAGCGCATTACCTTTTCCCGGAGTTCCTCTGGTGCTTTGATATTTCGATAGGCTTCTATAGACTGTTTATCAAACATGCTCATCCCTCCGCTCCAAGAAGCTCTTTCAATCTTTGCCTGCCGCGTGCCAAACGCATCTTGGCCGCCGGAATTGAGATACGCAGGCAGCTTGCCGTTTCCTCCACAGATAAACCTTCCAAATAATGGAGGACCATCACTGCGTGCAGCTTATCCGGCAGCTTTCGAATGGCAGCCAGCAGTTCAAAGGCCGCCGGATCATCCGCTGCGGTGAGATGCTCCGCGTCTTCTAAAGGAATATACCGGCGAACCGCATTGCGGCGCTGGAGGTCTCGGCATTTATTGATGGTTACACGCAGCATCCACGCGCGTTCATGAGAACCATCCTGGAAGGAGGGCCGCTTTGCCAAATAAGCGGCAAACACATCATGAACAATATCCTGAGCGTCCTCCGTATGGCTGACATAGGTCAGTGCCGTACGGAACAGCATATCTGAGTATGTTTCATAAAGCGATGCTAGGTCAACTGCTTTTCCGTGACGCAATCTTTTTACCTCCTATATAATACACGTATGAAAACACCGCCAGGTCACATCAATTTAAATATTTTTTATTTTCGCCGCAATTAAGCCGGCAACGCGAAAAACATAAATATAAGCAAAAAGGCCCTAATAAAATCCCAGTTTTTCTTTTTCAATAAAATTATCCATTTTTATCAAAAGCCTTCAGCACAATCGCAATGATATCATAAAGAGCCTCAAGCTGGTCATCCGGCACGGCTTTAAGCAGCTCCACGATCCGGTGCAGCTGCGGCCTTGACTCCTCTTTTTCCGGCGCCCAAGCATTTTCGCTTTGTTGAGCTTTCTTTACGCCCTGAACAGGTTCATCGTTTTGAAGGCTTACTTTGCTTTCGTCCAGAATGAAGCCAGCTTTTACTAATTTGCGCAAAGCGTCAATCTCTGTATGACTGCTTTTGTTTGCCGCCCGTCTTCTTATGATTTCTGCCGGTATATCAAATTCATAGGAAAGCTTGCGGATTAAATTCTCATCCCGTTTGATTCGTTCCGCCCCTTCCTCCAAATCCAGTAGTTCCATCATTGGCACACCAAGAGCTGAAGCAATTTTTTGCAGCTGCGAAACAGAAGGCTCTATGATTCCTGTCTCATATTTGGATATCAGCGCACGGTTTACACCGATTCTTTTCGCTAGTTCTTCCTGTGTAACATGAGCAGCCTTTCTCACTCTTCTTATTTGATCGAATTTCATTAGGCATCAACTCCCCATAACTCTAATGTTACTTTTTAGGCACATTTCTGTCAAGAATTTTTGTTTTAGTGCTTGACAAGAACTTTTATTTGGGATAAAATGTGCTCAAAAGGCACACTTAAATTGACGCGTTATTTCTCAACACTGAATATAAGCCGGCGTTTTTATTCAGGCCTTTGACATTCCGTCGCTATTAACGAAAAAACAATTTAGGGAGGTAGGCTATGGTCTACAAAGAAATAGAGATTGACAGCACATGGCAGCAGCCCCTTGGAGAAATCCGGGTGATTCAGGAGGAAGCAGATGGCAGAAAGCTGATTATTCACCTTTATGACAACGGCACCCCTCTTGACTTAACCGGAAAAACGGTATCCATCTACATACAGAAGCCGGACGATACCATAATCTACCATTCCTGCGAGGCATCAGGAAATCAGGTAACTGTAATTCTCACTTTACAGATGATGGCGGCATTTGGCATCACTAAGCTCTGCGAGCTGCAAATTATCGATGCGGAAAAGCATGTCCTGAAAGTAACTCTCCCCCCTCTTCGCATCGTCATGAGCAGCTATGACGATGCCATCGAGAGCACAGATGAGTTTTCCCGACTGACAGAAGCCTTGGCGGCAGCCTCCTCCGCGCCGGCAGTTATAGAGGAGGCGAAGGAAGCTGCCCGTGGGGCACTTGCCGTTAAAAACGATCTCATTGAAAAGCGGGACAGCGGATTTTTTAACGGCGCTCCTGGTCCCCGGGGCGCTCAGGGAATCCAAGGCCCCAAGGGAGACAAGGGAGATAAAGGAGATCGAGGCGACAGCGGGATTCAGGCATCCACCGATGGTATGTATACACTATATGTAAATGAAGAGGGGCACTTAATTGCTCAGTACACCGATGCTGGAAGTCCACCGCCGTTATCGATCATAGACGGACATTTGATTTATCATACAGGAGAGTGATAATATGGCAACGTTAGACTTAGGAAATGTTATGGGACCTCAGGGGCCTCAAGGGCTTCAGGGCGAGATTGGGCCGCAAGGGCCGCAAGGAATCCAAGGAGAAACAGGACCAGTAGGGCCTCAGGGGCCTCAAGGCCCTCAAGGAGAAGCAGGCTCTCCCGCTGATGTTAGTATGCTAATTCCAAAAAGTGAAAAGGGCAGTGCCAATGGGGTCGCCACCCTGAACGGAAACAGCAAATTAGTTCAAATGCCAGCTGCCTCCGATGTGGGCGCGGTTCCTACCTCACGCAAGGTGAACAATAAAGCTCTGTCCAGCGATATTACATTATCGGCCTCCGATGTGGGTGCAGTTCCCTTGGCGGACGCCGGGATCAAGGCTATTCCTTTATGGAAGGGTAAGCTGACCACTAATAATACTACAGTTCAGCTGTCCCAAAGCATTTTGAACTTCACTATGCTTCTGGTGACCGGTACTACCAATTCCACCGGACTTCACTGGGGCATCGGCAATTTACTCCCTGTAGCAAAGGACAGTCACGCGGACTTCGGCGGTGATTCTTATGTTTCCGGAGGAAGTGACGGCTCCGGGCTGGCCAGGATCATAATCTCCCCCGACACAGCTTTGGGATTTTATTTCCCGAATTCCACGTCTCTCCGTTCGGGCGGCTCTGGATTTGCCGCGAACGCTATGATTACCGCCGTTTATGGAATTAAATAAACCTTTTGAACTTTAACGCTGGGATGATGGTCCCATGAAAGCCTTATACTCGTAACCCTCTATTGAAATTCTATTAAAACTAGATTGAAGCTAATCATTTGTTATCCTGCCGCCGGCCTACCTATTTGCCAATTTTCTCTTCTTCCAGTACTGCAGGAGTGGTTCCCTTGTAAAAAGCGGAAAGAAACAAAAACAGCCCTCTGGATAGAGGGCTGTTTTTGTTTCTTTGTCTATGGCAACCCGATGCTGGGAAATGTTTACAAAAAGATACCCGCTATAAGCGCGGACATTAAGGCAAAAGAAAAGCCGGGCCTGGGTTTACGCTGCGAAAAAGATTCCGCCGCCAACGCGTGCATCTTCATTCAAACGAAAGAAAAGAGTCCGAACGCGAATTGCGTCCAGGCTCAGCCTGGGTTATGTTGACAAAATAGATTCCAACGAAAAATGCGGACAAAAAAGTAACGCACTCCACAAACGTGAAGTGCGTTACTTGGGAGCGGCAGCTTGCCGCTGGAGCTACTGGTCGGACTCGAACCGACGGCCTGCGCATTACGAATGCGCTGCTCTACCAACTGAGCCACAGTAGCATTTTAATTTTTCAAGCGAGCCTCTTTTACTGCATTTGGCTCATATGTTTTTTATTATACAGAACTTTATCCAAATAGTCAAGAGACTTACAGTGAAATTAGTTCACAAGGTTACACATTCCCTATTTTCGTATATTATAATAGTCTACAATGGGGCATAATAAAACACGGAAAGGGAGGGTGGCACGCTTGATTCGTATGGGAAAAAAACTAAAAAGGCTCCGAGAAAATTTTAATTTAACCCAGCAACAGGTCGCCGAGGCTTTAGGGATTGACCGTTCTACCTATGCATACTATGAATTGGGACGTACTACTCCTGATCTGGACAAAATCGATAAGCTTCAGCGATTATATCAGGTTCAGTATCAAGATTTAATTGAGTACGATGAAGAAGAAAGCCGGATGCAGCTAAGAGATTCTGGTTCTGATTCAAGCCCCCTTAAGAAAAATTTGTATTTGAAAACCAATCCTAAAAATTCAGATTTTTTTTATCAGCTAAATAATGACGAACAACGGCTGATTTTAAATTTCAGGTTGCTTTCAAAATCAAATCAAGAGAATGCGATTCAGCATCTGCTAACTCTGCGCCAGCAGCAAAACAATGACAAATAAAAGAGAAGGATAAGAGTCCTTCTCTTTTATTATTGTTATCCTCCGGTTTCCAGAAATAAAATCGAACCCCTTACGCTAAAAGAATTTAAACGCTCCCTTATTTCATTGCAAAGAATAGTTAAATAGCATACAGCTTATGGGAAAGCCTTCCCTGTGATTTCTTGAACTCTGTCGTGTGAAAAACAATGAGTATCAAGATTTCACCTAAAGCCATCTCGGGCGTTGGGACAAAAATAATAATGCCCTTCTGGCTTTCTAAAATCCTTTCTCTTAGTATATAAGATTCCTTTCCTCCTTATAATAACCACAGAAAGTTGCCGTTGACAAACTCGTTGAAGCGGATTTATAATAAGGATACACCCTCCCCCCTAGGGTGGGGTAGTAAGGAGGCCGTAATGAAACAAAAATTTGATGTCACCGGTATGTCCTGCGCCTCTTGTAGCGCCCATGTAGAAAAAAGTGTTTCCAAGGTTGCTGGAGTCCAGGAGGTACAGGTTAACCTGCTCACCAATAGTATGACCGTTGTTTATGATGATTCTGTCACAAGCAGCGGTGAGATCGTTTCTGCTGTGGAAAAAGCCGGATACGGCGCTTGTCCCATCCTGCGGCAAGCGTCCTTACAGGCCTATTCCTCCCTACCGGTATCCCGCGAGGATCCGGCGCTCAAGGAGCAGAAGGAAATGAAGCGGCGGCTGATAATTTCCTTAGTCTTCCTGATTCCTTTATTTTACCTGTCTATGGGACACATGATGGGACTTCCGATCCCCTGGTTTTTCCAGGGGGAGGAAAACGCTCTCGCATTCGCCTTTACCCAGCTTCTGCTGTGTCTGCCCATCGCGTTAGTGAACCGTCATTATTTTACCGGAGGCTTTGCCGCCTTGTGGCACCGCTCCCCTAACATGGATTCCCTGATCGGCATCGGTTCCGCCGCCGCTTTGGTTTATGGCGTCTGGGCTATTTACCAAATCGGATTTGGCCTGGGCCACGGCGACCTTCACCTGGTCCACGAGTATTCTATGGACCTTTACTTTGAGTCCGCCGGCATGATATTAACCCTGATTACCGTGGGAAAATATCTGGAAAGTCGCGCCAAGGGAAAAACCTCTCAAGCGATTACCAAGCTGATCAACCTCGCACCAAAAACCGCCGTCCGTCTGACAGACGGCGTGGAACAGGAAATCCCGCTGGAAATGGTACAGGCCGGGGATATTCTGGCGGTAAAGCCGGGGCAGTCCATCCCCACTGACGGCCGGGTGGCCGAAGGGCTTTCCGCCGTGGATGAATCAGCGATTACCGGGGAGAGTATTCCTGTGGAGAAGCAGCCCGGCGACCCGGTCACCGGCGGTTCTATCAACCAGTCCGGTTATTTAAAAATAGAAGCTACAAAAGTGGGCGGCGATACCACCCTTGCTCAGATTATCCATTTAGTGGAGGAGGCCAGTTCCTCTAAGGCGCCGATTTCCAAGCTGGCCGACCGGGTCAGCGGCGTATTCGTCCCCATTGTTATTTCAATCGCTGTTCTGGCCATAATCGTGTGGCTGCTTGTCGGCGAGCCATTCTCTTTCGCCCTTTCCATCGGCATCTCCGTACTGGTCATTTCCTGTCCCTGCGCCTTGGGCCTCGCCACCCCTACCGCCATCATGGTGGGAACCGGAAAAGGAGCGGAAAATGGTATTTTAATTAAATCCGCAGAGGCATTGGAGGTGGCCCATTCCGTCGGCGCGGTGGTATTGGACAAAACCGGCACTATCACGGAGGGCAAGCCCCATGTCACCGATCTTGTGGATGTGGGCCGGGTCCCCAATCTGCTGCAGCTTGCCGCCTCTCTGGAGAAAAATTCCGAGCATCCGCTGGCCGCCGCTATCGTGGCGGAGGCCCAAAAGCAGAACCTCTCCCTGCTGCCGGTAGAGGACTTCGTTTCCGAGCCCGGAAAAGGCATCCGGGGCAGAATCAAGGGAAAAATCTATTTGGCAGGAAATCAAAAGATCATCGAGGAAAACGGCGTGGATATCAGAGCCCTGGAGCGCCCCGCCGCCCGGCTGGCCGAGGAAGGCAAAACCCCCATGTTTTTTGCCCAGGATGGCCAGGCCATCGGCATTATTGCCGCGGCGGATATCATCAAGCCCACCAGCGCCCAGGCAGTGGCTGAGTGGAAGGCTATGGGCATCGACGTGGTGATGCTTACCGGAGATAACGAACGCACCGCCGCCGCCATCCAAAAGCAGGTCGGCATCACCCGGGTGGTTGCCCAGGTAATGCCGCAGGACAAGGAAAAGGAGGTTCGGGCCATTCAGCAGAGCGGCAAAAAGGTGGCCATGGTGGGAGACGGTATCAACGACGCTCCGGCCCTCACCGCCGCGGACGTGGGAATCGCCATCGGCGCGGGTACGGACATCGCTATAGAGTCTGCGGACATTGTTTTGATGAAAAGTGATTTGATGGACGCAGTTACCGCCATTCAGCTCAGCAAGGCTACTCTGCGTAATATCAAGGAAAACCTGTTCTGGGCTCTGTTTTACAACAGCCTGGGAATTCCCTTAGCCTGCGGCGTATTCTTCTCCCTGCTGGGCTGGAAGCTCAACCCCATGTTCGCTGCGGCCGCTATGAGCTTGAGCTCTGTATTTGTAGTATCCAACGCCTTGCGCCTGAAATTTTTCCGTCCTAAGTTCTCCGCGCCGGCCGCAGGAGCTGTGAACGAGAAAGCGAGCAAAGGAATTCACGTGGAAAACCTTATCCTTCCGAAACCGGAGGAATTACAAAATCAATTGGAAAACAAAGAAAACAAAGGAGAATTTGCTATGACAGAAAAAATTATGAAAATTGAGGGCATGGCGTGCGGCCACTGCTCCGCCCGGGTAGAAAAAGCCCTTAACGCTATTGACGGCGTATCCGCAACGGTAGACCTGGAAGCCAAAACCGCCTCCATCACCCTTACAAAGCCGGTTGACGACCAGGTTTTGATCAAAGCGGTTACAGACGCCGGCTATGAAGCGGCAGGGCTTGAATGATGCAGGCGGATAAGGAAAAGGTGTCGGCTCTGCTGAAAACGGCCCGGGGACAGATCGACGGGATTTTAAAAATGATAGAGCAGGATCGTTACTGCCTGGACATTTATCATCAAATTACCGCTACCCAGTGCGTGCTGAAAAAAGCGAATAAGGAGATCATGACCGCACACATGTATCACTGTGTGAAGGAAGCCTTTGAGCATGGGGACCCTGAAGAAAAAATTCAGGAACTGATCGATTTAATGGAGAAATCCTCCCGTTAGCGCCGATCATTGTCACTAGAACAAGCCGGTAAACTTTGTCATTCCCTACAAAAAAGCGGTTTTATTGTTTACAGGGCTGTTTTTCCGTAGTAAAATAAAATTGCACTAAATATTATTTTATTGCATCGCATTAATTGTAATCAATCAACAAATCTAAAAGGGGGTAATCGTTTGAACTCCAGAGCAATTGATCTGCGCGCCAAGAAAAACAAAAGAATCGGGATTAAAATTATTCCGGGCCATTTTTCCACCAGCCATTCCCATGTAAACTATTACATTGATATGACGGATATCAAATCTTACTATAAAAAAGCCAAGCTTGCGGCTGAGGAATTGGCGAAAGCTTATTCCTCCACACCGGTAGACGTGATTATCTGTCTGGAAGGCACCCGCATCGTCGGCGCTTATCTGGCGGAGGAGCTTGCCCAGACCAGCATCGCCGCAATCAATCACGACGCCAACCTCGCTGTTGTCACTCCGGAAACCAATGCCAACAACCAGATGATTTTCCGGGATAACATCCAACCGATTATTTGGAACAAGCGGGTGCTCTTGATGGTTGCGTCGGTAACTACCGGAAAGACCATCGGCCGGGCTATGGAATGCATCCAATATTACAACGGGCAGCTCGCTGGAATCTGCGCCCTGTTCAGCGCCGTGGAAGAAAGCAACGGAATTCCGATCCACTCCCTGTTCTCTCTGAAGGATATTCCGGATTATCAAAATTTCTCTCCTCACGAATGCCCCTACTGCAAGGAGCATACCAAGATCGACGCCATGGTCAACAGCTACGGCTACACCAAATTTTAAAATCCTATGGAAATTTTGCACTGGGATGGCTCTTAGCCATCCCAGTGTTTTTTAACCAGTTGTGAGGAAAAAGCAAACAAATCGTGATATTTTCCCGAAAACATTTCTTTTTTTTGAAATTTATGCTATCATAAATGTTTGTAGAAGGGATGTGAGGAATGGCAAAAAACGGAATTCTAATGCTTATTGGAGGCTAATTTTTAGTATGTTTACAACAAAAGACGCTGCGCTGTTGATGTCATCTTTTTCTGTATATAAAGGAATCCTTCACCGCACGGTGCCCAATGCCTTTTACCGGCTTTTGTGCGCTTACGACGCGCCGCCTGTAGAGTTCGCCAGGGCGTGGGGGGAATTTTTCGCCTTGCTCTGCGACCGGGGTTACAGCGGCAATCTTTCCCGCTGCCTCTCGGAAACCGCGCTGTTTGACGAGAACGCTTTTTCCAAGGCGGCGGCTGCGGGAAAGGCGGATCAATTGGCCGCCCCGGTTAAAAAGGCTGTCAAACGCGATATTGAGATTATCCAGCAGATCGGCTCTCTTACCCCCGAGCACCTGCTGGACGGCTACCGCCGCCTGGACGAGCTTGGATGTGTGGCGGAGACCCTTCCCCAGTGGGAGGCGGGCGCTCCTATTGACGAGCTGACCGGGGACGCGGAAGCTTGTATGGAGAAAATGGCGGCCTATTACCGAGGCCATGGGTGCGGCATGTACGCCCGTTACCGCGCTTTTATCTGGCGGGATGGCGGCATCGAGCCTGTGGTTTATCCAGACCCAATCCGGCTGAAAAGCCTGAAAGGCTATGAAGCAGCCAGAAAAGCCGTGATTGACAATACGCTGGCGTTATTAAACGGCCTGTCCGCCAACAACTGCCTGCTTTACGGCGACCGGGGCACTGGAAAATCCTCCACTGTGAAAGCGATTCTCAACGAATACGCCCCCCAGGGCCTTCGCATGGTGGAAATGCCGAAGGACCAGCTGTGTGATTTTCCAAAATTAGTGGAACGGATCGCCGCTCTTCCCCTTCGCTTCATTATTTTTATCGATGATCTTTCCTTTACGCAGCAGGACGATACCTACGCGGCTCTCAAAGCCGTATTAGAGGGCGGGCTGGCGGCCCAGCCGGAAAATGCCTTGATTTACGCCACCTCTAACCGCCGCCATCTGGTCCGGGAGTGCTTCGCGGACCGCGACGGCGATGAAATACACCGGGGAGATACCATGCAGGAAAGCCTGTCCCTATCCGACCGCTTCGGCCTTTCCGTTAATTTTTCCGTGCCTGACAAAACCAGGTATCTGGATATTGTTCACGCTCTTGCCGAGGAACGCGGCCTGGAGGTCAGCGGCAGTCAGTTAGACACTGGCGCGGAGCAATGGGCCCTAGCTCGGGGCGGCCGCTCCCCCCGCTGCGCGAAGCAGTATATCGCTATGGTGGAATCCCGCTTAAAACAGGGATTGCCCCTTTAAACCGAAAGGAGAACTGCCAATGAAAACCCGAATTTTTGCTTTGGGCTTAGCGGTGCTTTTAGTGTTCACCATGCTGGCCGGCTGTTCCGGCGGAAACAGCGGCGCCGGCTCCGATTCCAGCACCGGTTCCTCTCAGCCCGCTCCCGCCCAGCAGGAATACCCGATTACCGTCAATGACGTAGAGATCAAAGAGGCTCCTACCAGTGTTGTCACTCTTTCCCCCTCTTTGGCGGATGTGATGACCGCCCTGAAGTACGAGACTCTGCTCACAGGCCGCAGCGAGGACTGCACCGCAGAGGATCTGGCCTCTCTGCCTACTGTAGGCACCGCAAAAAATCTCGATATGGACAAGCTGAAGGAGTTAAAGCCTCAGCTGGTGCTCACGGAAGAAGCCTTGTCAGAAAGCCAGGTAAAGGAATTAAGCGACGCCGGCATCACGGTTTTGGTACAGACACCCGCCACCACACGGGAAACCTTTGAAACTCTTTATACCAACATCGGTTCTGCTTTAAAGGGCGGCATTACCGGCTTTACCGAGGCGCAGGAAAAGGCCCAGAATATGCTGATGACCTTAGACGATATCAACCGCCTGATTCCGGCCAGTAATACTCCGATCACCGCCTGCTATCTGTATGACACCACCGGCGCGGTTGTTACCGGCGATACCTTTGCCAGTGAGCTCATGGAGTTCGCCGGGGCGGTAAACGTAGCCGGCTCCTCCAAGAACGGAAAGATGGAGCTCAGCGCTCTGACCACCAGTAATCCTAATTATATTTTCTGCTCTTCCGAGGTCAAGGAGAAGCTTTCTAACGATGAAACCCTTTCTAAGCTGAAGGCTGTCCAGGATGGCAAGGTCATCGTGATGGAGCCAGAGCTGATGGATCTCCAAGGGAGCACAATCATTGAGGCAGTCACCCTGATGGCCGGCGCCATGTATCCGGAGCTGACCTCCTCCAGTTCTGAGACTTCCTCCGAAGCCTCCTCTGAGCCGGCTTCTTCCGAGCCTTCTTCCTCTTCTTCCGAGGCTGCCTCCTCTACGCCCAGCAGTTCCAGTTCTGAGGCGGCTTCCAGCGGAAACTCCTCCAATCCTTTCCCCAAGGGCACCACAATGAAGCTGGGAGATACCGGAGACAATGTGACAAAGCTGCAGCAGCGTCTGCTGGAATTGGGCCATACCTATTCCGAACCTACCGGAACCTTTGACGAGCTGACGGAGCAGGGTGTTATGAACTTCCAGTTCCTGTCCGATATGGTTGCCGACGGAATCGCGGACGACGCTCTCTTAGACGCTCTTTATGCGCCGGATGCAGTAAAGGGTCCCAACTATGGGCTGCGGTAACTGCCGCGCTGCTGTAGTCCTCACAGAAAAACAGATTAATGGCAATGACAAAAGCCGGGAGAATTATTCTCCCGGCTTTGCTGCCTCCTTTTCTGTAAAATACGGCAAATGAAGCTTTTAAATTCCGCTGCCTTTTGGTATACTAAGTTTAAACAAAGAGTCTAAGCGAAAAAAGGGGTGGCTCATTGAAACGCTATCATTTTCATCTCGTCACTTACCGAAAAAGGCCCTCCACTGTACAAAGCCTGATCAAGCGGTATTTCAGCGACAACGTAGGGCGCTCAGCCGCCGCTTTGGCCTACTATCTGATTTTTTCCTTGTTTCCGTTTCTGATACTCATCAGCTCCATCATCAGCTTTTTGGATCTGCCCGACCTCACGGTGGAAAGCTTCAAGGGGCTGATTCCAGTGGATATCATCGAGCTGGCCAACTCTTACCTCTCTCATATATCTGAAATCAAAAACGCGTCTTTGCTTCTGTTCGGCTTCGTGTTCACTATTTATTTTACCATGCGGGCAGTCAACTGTCTTTTGCAGTCGATCCACCGGGCCTACCGGGTAAAATCTAAATTTTCCTTCTGGCGTCATCAGCTTCACGTTTTTCTCACTACTATTTTTTTGATTGTGATCGTATTCGTGGCCCTTGGCCTGATGACCTTCGGAAAAAATCTGCTGACCTGGCTTTCCGGCTGGATCCCCATTGATATGGGCTCTATCAGCCTGTGGAATTTGCTGCGTTTCGTTATTTTGGCCGCAGTATTGTTTATGGTGCTGCTGACGCTGTATTACCTGGTTCCAAACCGGTTGTACACGGTGCGCCAGGTTATGCCCGGTACTTTCGCCTCACTGCTTTCCTGGCTGGTGTTTTCTATCGGCTTTGCCTTTTACGTGGAAAATATGGGCCGATATTCGGTAGTATACGGCTCTATCGGCGCGGCGATCGTTTTATTGCTTTGGCTTTATTTCAGCGCGATTACGCTGATTATGGGCGCTGAGCTCAATTATTTGCTGGTAAACCGGCCCTCGAAAAAAGCCGGCAGGCAGCAGAAGGTAAAAAAATGAAAAAGGATGTGGAGCAGCAATGGCAAGTTTTAGAGGTACAATTCGCTCAGAAGCATTAAAAATGAAAACCAAGTTAACGGTTATCATTTCAGACACCTTACAGTCTACCGACCGCTATCCGGTGGTTTATCTGCTGCACGGCTTGTCCGGCAACACGGATGACTGGAGCGATGGGAGCCAGGTCTGGCTTCTGGCGAAAGCCTACAATCTGATCTTTGTAATTCCCGAGGTTCAGCGAAGCTTTTACACCGACATGGAATTTGGCCCCGCTTACTTTACTTATATTTCTCAGGAGCTTCCCGCTCTGTGCAAAAAGCTTTTTCCCATCTCTCCCAAACGGGAGGATACATACATTATGGGACTTTCTATGGGCGGCTACGGCGCTTTGAAATGCGCTTTGAAGTATCCGGAGCAGTATGCCGGATGCGCGGCGTTTTCTCCCGCCTGCATTTTACAGGATCTAGAAAAGTATTTAGGCGATCAAATGGACTACACTGAGCTGCAGGCGATCTGGGGCATGAATCTGGAAAAAATGGAAGAAAATGACGTGCGGGTTCTGGCAAAGGAATGTGAGAAAAAAACGCTTAAACCGGATATTTTTGTCACCTGCGGTACAGAGGACTTTATTCATGATATGAGTGTTAAGCTAAAAGATTTTATGAAGGATGTGGATATTCCCTTCACTTATCGGGAATGGCCCGGCAGCCATGAGTTTTATTTATGGAATAAATCTCTGCATCTGGCCTGCGAGCACTTTTTCACTCGGGTGGACCCGGAAAATTATTGCAATATCATTTAATATCGCCTACCGCTTCCGTTGGCTTTGTACTAACTTAACTGCTAACAAAGCGCTAGGCTTCAGTCGTTGATATCAATTAAAAAATATTTTTTATTGACTGCCTAAGGCAACCTTTGTGTGAAATACTCTATCCACAGAAGCCAGGCCCGGAAGGGATTTCCTTCCGGGCCTGGCTTCTATTCTGGTTAAAGCCTGCTCTATAAAAACGAACGGCGCTGATTATACGCGGTAAAAATTCGCCTCAATGCGAAAACACACCGCTTCGCCAGGCTCTATATATTTTAACAGATTTTGCTTTTTCAGCTCACCTCTGCCAAGCAGACGGTTATTAGTGGGTTCAATTCCTAACACATAGTCCCGCTCCCCCATCATTTTCCACTCGACCATCGTATCCAGCGTGGAGGTGTCGCATTTGATTTCGAGCCCCTTGCCAATTTTTGAGTTGGTAAGCTTAGCGCTCGCCCAAAGGCCTTCAAAAGTATGATAATAGCATTGCTCTTCAAAATTTGGCTGTGGGGTAAGAAAAGTGTCCCAGGTATCGATACCCTCCTGTGCCCGTGCGTCTCTGGCCTCCACCTTAACCGCAGTGGTTTCCAGCTTCGCATTTTCATCCAACAGCGGATATCCCAAATTCATGTGATATAAAATAGACAAGGGCTCGGTTCGCGAGCCTTCATTTGTCACCGTGTCATTGATTTGCAGCTTGTTTTCCTTCTTGCTGCATACCAATTCCCGATGGAGCACAAGCTTCTGCTTGAAAATTTCTCCATCTGATATGGTAGCATGGAGCACAATCTTATCATCATCCTCTGTGTAATATATGTGATCCGCAGGAATATGGGAAATAGTACCATGAAGTCCCGTTTTACCGCTTTCATCTTCCGTAGGCACGCCGATATTGGACAAACCGCAGGTAGTCAAAAATCCACAGGTAAAGGATTTTAAAAAGCCAAACTCCTGCTGATCATAATACGCGGGAGCCACATACCCGCTGGGAGATATGTAGGAATAATTGACGCCCTCATAGGAGAGCCTGGTAATATCGGCGGCTCTGTCCGGAGAGACAGTGAACTCCAGCCCTAATCCGTTGCGAACTTGCAACAGACGCATTCCGTCGCCTTTTCCGCCGATCAGCCTGTATTCCTCCACGCCGGAAAGCTGGGAGGGATGTCCGATGTAACTGTTCATAAAAGCATCCTCCTTAATTCTTTTACATTAAATTTATTCAGTCTAGGGCCATAAATTACAAAACAAATAATTTTTTCCACAAAGAAAAAATGTTTTTTACTATGCAATTTTATATGAATACAGAAACAATGGCTTTCGTGCGTTAACGGCCTGAACGATGCTTTGTTTTTTAGAAAGCCCTATCCGCTGCTAATCTAACTGGCTTAAAACTTCCACCATTTTCTCATGAGCCGTCTTGATGATTTCAAACAGAGCGGGAATCTCGTCATATTCTTTTCGCCGAACAGCCTGCACTAATCCATCGCTTGCGTACCGCAGCGAGTCCAAACCCAAGTTAGCGGCTACTCCCTTTAATGTATGAGCTTCCCTTTCAATCAAAGAGTAGTCCTTCTTTTCTACTGCTTCAACCAAAGAAAAATACGTCGGATCCATAGGCATCTTTCTTAAAAAACGAAGATAAAGAGCCTCATTACCGCTGAATCTAGCGATAACTGTGTTTAAGTCAATCGATAAGCAATGAGCTGCTTCCGGTAAGGTCATTTTTAAGATTCCTTCCTTGGGAATATTTTGTGAGGGCTAATCCTGATTTAATCCGCCAGAATTCAAATAATTACAATGCTAATGATGCTGTTCTCAGTATATGCCGTTCTCATTTTTTTGTCAATCGACCCAGCGTTTCTAACCCGCTTTTTAATAAAAGGCGATTACAATTTCACGCTCGACCATTCTGTATATGAATTTTAACTGCGCAAGAGCCTTCCCTTATAAAAGCTATAAAAAAATTTCTAATTTGTCCTCCTAATCTACTTCAGCCCGAAAGGTTAAGCTTTAGACAGCGCAGAAGCTGATACAAGGCAGCCACCCTAATGAGTGTTGCGGTCAAATATGCAGCCAAACTGCATAAAACAAAAGAGCGGGATAAATCCTGCTCTATACATATATGAAAGGAAGCAATTGATATAAAAAACGAGTGTCCATAACTCAAATCCGTTATGAACACTCCATTTGGGAAGCGTTGACAAAAAAGATACCAACCTTTGTTAATCTTGTACCGGCCTTATACCGAATTTTTGCTCACAGATTGCTCTTAATGAAAAGACCAGAACTTCAAGAAAATCAATACTATATACTTTCATTTCACTGTTGTTTTGGGATTCGTAAAAATAACGGAACTCTTCAAAAGATCTTTCAATGGTCTTAAAATTAGAAATAAATTGCTCTGAATTAATTATGGTGTTCTTTTTCTTTTTATAGCATTCAATGGCAACTGTTTCTATCTCTTGTGCAGTAGACAAATCCAACTTGCAAAACAAGTCATTATACAGCTTATGCCCTCTAAGAGGAACTTCCAATAAAGCTTTAAGAAATAGTTCACATGCAAATGCACCATTTACCATTGCTGGAATCAGCAATGTGAATTTTTCATAGTTCCCGGTTGTCCGCGCCAACATATGTTCAGTAAGTAAAATCTTAAAAGAATTAGAGAACATTAGTGCCGAATCGTATGCTGAAAATCCCTTAGCCATTACACCACCCTAAATGAGTATAACACAAATCAGAAAATAAAGAAACCGACTTTGTTTTACACAAAATCGGTTTCTTCGACATATGGGAAGCGTTGACAAAAAAGATACCCTCTAAAAATGAGAATTCCGGGTTCAGATTTGATCCATTTTCATTTTTACATTCTGATTTTTTGGTTTTTCATTTTGGGTGTCTCATTTCTACAAGAGAGGGAAACACCGAAAAGATAGCTTGAATTCTCAGTTTTCAGCATAGAAAAAGAGGCTGAAATTTAGATGTCTCATTTTTGAGTTCCAAATCTCGACCTCTGTTCTCATGGTGCACCGAGTACGGATAAATCCGAACCCTCAACCTCCGCCAGCGTGATAGTCTTGGAACCGTCCTTATAGTTGAAAGTAAGGATTATCTTGTCCTCATAAAGATACACCGCATTTACAAAACTGTCAATCAGTCTTTGCCGCTGTTCCCGCTTTGTCACATCAAATTTGCGGAAACGGTAAATGAAGAAAGCTATCTGTTCTCTTGTAAGCATGGGCTTGTGCATTTCTTCCTGTAAAATGCTGATTTCAAGCTGGCTCTTGGTTTCCTCCAGCTCGTCCAGCCTTTGCTTGGTGGACGGTGTGAAAATCCCTGCTTGAATAGCATTGAGCATATTGTTAATGCCTTTTTCTGTTTCTGCAAGCTGTTTTTTCAAAAGAGGCAGGTCGGTGCTTTCTCTTTTCTGCAATTCCATAAGCGTATCAATCAGCCGTTCCATGACTTCATCATTCATAATCGCTTTCATGGTGTAGCTGACAACCAAATCTTCAATCCAGTCTTTCTTGACCGCTTTTTTATCGCAGAGTTTCTTTTTCTTGGTATTCACGCAACGATAATAACGGTGTACTTTCATGGTATGGCTTGTGCCGCTTTCCCCTACCATGAAAGAGCCGCACTTCCCGCAATACAGCTTCGTTGTCAATAAATAATCGTCCTCTGCTTTGTGACGGGCGGGAGCCTTTTTATTTTTCGCCAGACGCTCCTGCACCCGTTCAAATAATTCTTTCGGGACAATCGCCGGAATACCGTCCTCCTTGACTACATCACGATAGCTGTATTCGCCCATATAGCGGCGGTTCTTCAACAGGTGGTTCATAATATTCAGCGTGATTTTCCCGCCACGAATGGAGCGCATCCCACGGCTATTCAGCAGATTGACAAGTTCCTGCATGGTCGCCCCCTCGCTGTATCTCGTAAACATTTCCAACACCACCGGGGCAGTCTTGGGGTCGATTTGATAATACTGCTGTTCGTCAATGTAATAGCCCATGGGGACAGTACCGCCATTGTATTTGCATTTCAAGGCATTGTCGGTCAAGCCCCGGATAACTTTCTCGGAGAGTTCGGCGGAGTAGTATTCCGCATACCCCTCAAGCATGGCTTCCAGTATAATTCCCTCGCTACCCTCGGAGATATTTTCTCTTGCAGAAATGACCTTGACACCGTTCTTCTTCAAAATATTTTTATATCGTGCGCTGTCATATCGGTTCCGGGCGAAACGGTCTAACTTCCATACCAGCACAACATCAAATAAGCCCTTTGCACTGTCCTTAATCATGTGCTGAAATTCGGGGCGGTTATCTGTTTTCGCTGATAAAGCCCGGTCAATATATGTGCCTAAAATCATAATGTCGTTGCGCTCTGCATACTCTTTACATTCTCTCAACTGTCCCTCAATACTTTCTTCCCTCTGATTGTCGGAAGAATAGCGAGCATAGATAACACCTTTCATCTGTCCACCTCCATAATTTGAAGAAGTGTCTGTTTTAATTTTTCACTCATTGGAGATTGCGGGTCAAAGCACATTTCAATAAACTGTTTCATCTCATCGCTTCCCGCCGCAATCTTGGGACGGTATTCATATAACTTTCCCTGTGGGTTATCGGTTCGTGCAAAGAGATAATCCATTGACACATCAAAATAATCTGCATACTTCACAAGCGTTTCCAAAGAGGGCGCTGACTGCCCTTGCTCATAACGGTTAATACTGGACTGTTTCACTCCTAATAATTCCGCCATTTTTACCTGTGACAGCTTCACACTCTCCCGCAATATCCGCAGGCGTTCTCCTAACTCTTTCATGGACTATGACCTCCTTGTTTTCTCTATATCCATTATATCATTTATGCGTTTATATTTCAACCCGTATTAAGCATAATTTATATAGAATATGCTCATGGATAGAATAGAGGAAACTGGCGGGCAGAAACAAAATAAGCGGTCAATCCGGCTGTAATTTTAACAGCAGATTGCAACCGCTTATTTTGCGTTTTGGAGGAAGTGTGGCTACACACTCCGATAAAACAGGGTTTCCAAAGGGTACCCCTTTGGCACACGACTTTGCTTGCAAAGTGTAGTGT
>ERZ832317.600-NODE-600-length-51879-cov-115.305399_pt1 | contig 51879 bp, 44 predicted proteins | sample MGYA00519695_ERZ832317 | MGnify/ENA primary metagenome ERZ832317 (study PRJEB31850, sample SAMEA3708726) | human gut metagenome | biome: human gut; feature: human-associated habitat; material: faeces | place: China | collected 2014 ...
GGATATGGACAGGTGGCAGAGCATTATCCATATGAAATGCCGCAGATGTTGAAAGACTTGGGCTATCACACATTGGGAATAGGAAAGATGCATTGGCATCCGCAGAATGTGTTGCATGGATTCGAAGTGACTATTCTGGATGAAAGCGGACGTGTGGAGTCTCCTTATTTTATGAGTGATTATCGTAAATGGTTCAATACGCAGGCTTTCGGCCTGAATCCCGACAGTACAGGGGTGGAGTGGAATGCCCACGGAGCGAAAGCGTATGCTTTGCCCGAGCGCTTGCATCCTACCGTATGGACAGGAGACAGGGCGGTGGAGGCGATAAAAGGTTATTCTTCTGAACGGCCTTTGTTTTTGAAAGTGTCTTTTGCCCGTCCGCATAGTCCGTATGATCCTCCCCGGCGAATAGTGGATAAGTATGAGGGCAGAAAAATACCCGCTCCCGTTGTAGGTGACTGGTGTAAAGATCTGGCAATAGATACTCATCCCGAAAAAAATCCTGAAGCGGCTGTAGGAAACTATGGAGTGGAATATGCCCGGAATTCCCGTAAGTATTATTACGCTTCGGTTACTTTTATTGATGAGCAGGTAGGGCGCATTGTGGATGAACTGAAAAAGAAAGGAATGTATGACAATGCGCTGATATGCTTTGTTGCCGATCATGGCGATATGTTGGGAGATCATCATTTGTGGCGTAAAACGTATGCTTATGAAGGTTCGGCAGCTATTCCTTTTATTATAAAGTTACCCGAAAACATGAAAAGTAGCCTGAAGCCCGGTGAAAAAATAGAGGCTCCGGTGGAGTTACGCGACTTGCTTCCTACTTTTCTGGCATTGAACGGCTGCCGGATTCCGGAAGAAATAGACGGTCTGTCTTTACTTCCTTTATTGGAAAAAGGGAAAGCTCCCTGGCGTGAATATATTGATATAGAACATTCCACCGCTTATTGGGCGGATAATTATTGGTGTGCTTTGACGGATGGGAAAATAAAGTATATCTGGTTTTTCCGTACAGGTGAGGAACAATTGTTCGATTTGTCAAAAGACCCATACGAATTGCATGATTTGTCAAAAGCCAAGGCTTCCGGAAAGACATTGGAAAAGATGCGGAAAGCGATGGCCGGACATTTGCAGGAAAGAGGGGAAGAGTGGGTGAAAGACGGCAAGTTGGTCATCCGCAATAAAAATCTTTTATATAGTCCGAATTATCCAACAAATAAAAAATAAACCATGAAGAAATTAATTCTAACCTTTTCATTTTTAGTGTTGTTATTCGGCACTTTGCAGGCATCGGTATCCATTATCCCGATGCCGCAAAAGTGCATCGAAAAAAGAGGAAATTTTACGGTAAATGACAAAACTGTAATTACGTTGTCAGTAGATAACGAGGAAATGCGCAATGCCGTATCTTTCTGGAATGATTTGTTTGATATGGCTGCCGGGTTCTCATTGGAGGTCTCTTCCACTCCCCGTTCTTCCAATGTGATTTGTTGCCGGCTTAACACAGCTCTTCCCAATGAGGAATCATACAAGCTGACAGTTTCTTCATCTTCTATCCATATAGATGCCAAAACCCCTAAAGGCATTTTCTATGCTTTTCAAACTTTGCGCCAATTATTACCTTCTGCCATTGAAAGTGACAAGCAGGTGGTGGAAAAAATAAAATGGAACATCCCTTGTGTGGTGATAGAAGATTCGCCTGCATTCTCTTATCGCGGAGTGATGCTTGATGTTTCCCGCCACTTCATTCCTAAGGAAGATGTAAAGCGTCACATCGATTTGCTTGCTTTTCATAAATTGAACATCCTTCATTGGCATCTGACTGATGACCAGGGATGGCGTATCGAAATCAAGAAATATCCCAAACTGACTACCGTCGGAGGTACCGTAAGAAAACGATTGTGGGATATATGTGGGACAATCCTACTGAATGGGATACCAAACGCTATGGTGGATTTTATACACAGGAAGATATCAAAGAAGTGGTGGCGTATGCCAAGAAGCGTTTTGTGGAAATTATTCCTGAGATAGAAATGCCGGGACATAGCGTGGCGGCACTGACTGCTTATCCTGAATATTCCTGTACCGGAGGACCTTTTGAGGTGGAAGGCCGTTGGGGTGTTTTCAATGACATTTATTGTACTAAGGAATCTACTTTTACCTTTATGCAGGATATTCTGGATGAGGTGGTGGAACTTTTCCCCTCCAGCTATATCCATTTAGGTGGGGATGAGGCCTCTCGTATCCGTTGGAAAAATTGTGTACACTGTCAGGAACGGATGAAGCAGGAACATTTGACAAAAGAGGCTGAATTACAGACTTATTTCATCAATCGAATTGAGAACTATCTGAATACCAAAGGAAAGAAAATTATCGGTTGGGATGAAATCTTGGAAGGAGGTATTCTGCAACGTGCTACCGTGATGTCATGGCGGGGAGAGAAAGGGGGAATTCATGCCGCGAAAGCCGGATATGATGTCATTATGTCTCCTAATATTTATATGTATTTCAATTGTCTTCAGTCTAAAGTCAATGAAAAGAAAATTGGAAATCCCAATCGGGTGATTACTTTGGAAAAAGTTTATAATTATCATCCGGTTCCCGAAGTCCTGAGTGCGGATGAGGCCAAACATATTAAAGGAGTACAGGCCAATTTGTGGACGGAGTATATGTCTGCGCTCGATGAGATGGAGTATATGCTTTATCCGCGTGTGGCAGCTTTGTCCGAGGTGGCGTGGAGCAAAAAGGAAAATAAGGATTATGGAAGATTCTGTACCCGTTTGGAGAGCATCCGACGGCATTATGATGTGTTAGGAGTAAATTATTGTAAGAAAATCAGTAATGAATGATCTGTTTGTGATGAATATGAAAAGAAAAATACTATTTGTTTGTCTCGCCTTCCTTGCTTTGTTGCAAGGGTGGGCGCAACATACCTGGCAGGCCGGTCCGGTCAATTTAGAACTTATTCAACGGGGCAATTCGGAGTTCCCTTCCGGTTTCTCCGCTTTCTCATTGAAAAATCGTTTTATTTGGTGTGGTTCGGCTATTCAGGCAGAGGAAGATGGAAAGTATTATTTATTTTATTCCGCTATGAAATCAGGACCGAAGTACCCTAGATTTATAGATGCTAGGTTCGATGATTGGAGTAGCTGTATCAGACTCTCCTTATGGGGGATATAAGGATATAGGTATTGTCTATAACAAAGATGGATATCGTCCGGACAGCTGTTCATGGGATGCACAATCGGTTCACAATCCGCATATCAAAAGATATAACGGAAAATACTATTTGTATTATTGTGCTACGGTGGATCCGGGTGGAAATGCTCATGTAAAGGGAAAACTAAGCAGAAGAGACAGACTCCAGCAAAATCAAAAGTTGGGGGTATTGTGCTTTAATTCCATAAAAGAATTACTGGAAGGTAAATTTTCATGTAATGAGCAACCTTTACTTGCTCCACGTACACGGGTGAAGCCTGATAATGTACTGGAACCCTCACCTGAAGGAACCGTAACCAAGCCTGATAATCTCATTTTAGTCAATCCGGCAGTGGTATATCATCCTTTGAAAAAGAAATATTATCTTTACTTTAAAGGGAATGTCTATGATCCTACTTGGCGTGGTGTGCATGGAGTGGCCATAGCCGATGCCCCCGAAGGCCCTTTTATTGTGCAGGATGACTATGTATTTGAGTTTGAAACAGGGGATAACCAGAAATTGAATGCGGAAGACCCGTTTGTATGGTATCACCGGAAAGACAATTGTTTCTATGCTGTTTTTAAAGATTTCACGGGAGGATTTACAAAAGGTGAGCCGGGATTGGCCATCATGTATGCTGAAGATGGTATACATTGGAAACTTCCTGAACATTCTTTGTTTATGAATAAAGAAATAATTCTAAAGAATGGAGAGCGGCTAGAGGTAGATCGGTTGGAACGTCCTCAGCTGTTATTGGATGAAAATGATGAACCGATTGTGCTTTATTCAGCTTGTTCCATTACTCCATTGAATATGAAACAGGATGGGAGCTCGTTTAATATCCAGATTCCAATTCTTCGAAATAAGTAAGAAGGATATGGTATAAAAGCAGTCCGGCATATGGATGAATATCTGTGCCGGACTGCTTTTTTATATTGCGGCGGAAGAAATGGAACTTTTGATAAACCTTTCGGACACACGCTTGTTTATGATAAGTTCATGTTTTTGACATGAGTAACATAAATCTATTGCAAAGACTAATGAAAGAAAATAGACCTCCTTTTTTGCCGTTTTCGCAATCTTGCTTTAATTATTTTAAAGTAAGGGGCTTTATTGGATTTTCGGAATTGTGTATCAGAACATTTCATCCTGATTCACAAAGATATATATGTCCCTATTTGCCCGATGCGCATATCTTGGAGTTCCGGCTTCCGGCAGCGACTATAGAGTGTGTTATCAATAAACAAGGTATATGCATTGAGGCTATCATGTTTACCGATTAGTAAGTGCTTAATCTTCCTTTTTCATTTCTTAATAATTAAGCCAAAGCTTGAATGAAGAAAGTTTTTCTTCACTGATGGTGATTTGGGCTTTGTAAGGAGGAAGGACACTGACTACTATCTTGCCATTAAAATAAGGTTCGGCATGGTCTATGGAAGCAATGCTGATAATAATCTGACGGTTGGCGCGAAAGAACTGTTCTGGGTCCAACTGTTCCATTAATTTATTCAGAGACAGGTCGATTATGTGTTCTTGTCCTTTTTGGGTGACGGCAAAAGTTATTTTATTTTCAGAATAGAAATAGGCTATGTCCGTTACTTGAAGAGACCAGAAACGGTCGGCTCCATAAATAAGGAAGCGTGTACGGTAACGTCTTTCTTTATGTTGCAGGGTATCCAGCAATGTATCCAGATATTCTTGGGGGCGGGAGATTCCTTTGTTTTGTAAAGTTTCGTATTTGATGATGGCATCGAGCAGACGTGTTTCGTCGATGGGTTTCAGTATATAATCTATGCTATTTACTGTAAATGCGCGGATGGCATATTGGTCGTAGGCAGTTGTAAAAATAATTATAGAGGAAGGATGCACGGCCGAAAGGAAATCGAATGCGTTTCCATCTGCCAATTGGATATCGAGGAAGATCAGGTCGGGTTGTGGATTATCTTTAAACCAAGCCACAGCTTCGTCCACACTGCCTGGTATAATGGTCAGTGTCCATTGCGGGCGCAGACGGGTAATCATGGAATGTAACAAACGTGCTGCTGGCACTTCATCTTCTATAATGATTGCGTTTAGTTTATTCATATGCTAAAGGTACTTTTACGGTAAACAAATTGTTTGCTTTAGTGACAATGATTCCTTCGCCGAGCAGTAGTTTGCAACGGTTGGAAAGATTATTCAATCCTACTCCCGAAGAGGTGTCATTACTCTTTTTAGGTTGGATAGGGTTACTTACTGTCAGGTAATAATTTTCAATTTCTATATTAATTTGCATAGGCTTGTTTGAGGTGATGGAATTATGCTTGATGACATTTTCTACCAGCAGTTGCAAAGTTAGTGGCGGGAGCATGGCTTCAGGATAGTCTTCGGGAAGATGACATTTGTAACTGATGCAATTTCCTAATCGGACTTCGTGAAGAAAGAGGTAGGATTTCATAAATTCCAATTCTTCGCTTAAAGGTACCAAGACTTTATCTTGACTTTGAAGGACATAGCGGTAAACGCTGGACAGATGTTTAGTGAAGCGGACTGCATTGGCGGGATTGTATTCTATTTCTGCAATCAGCGTGTTAAGACTGTTGAACAGAAAGTGTGGATTGAGTTGGTTTTGCAGGGCGGTGTAACGGGCTGTGTTATTTTCTTTTTGAAGTTCGGCAGCTTCTTGTTGCAGTTTTAATGTGTTCTGAATAGAACGGTTAGATAAAAGTAGTCCTACAATAACTAACTCCACCAACCATACCAGAAAGAGGATGCGCCAGCCGCCATTTGGGAAAATAAATATGTTGTAGGAACCTACCAGAAGTTTTCCGACAATCAATAAACTATAATTCAAAAGAAAGAACAGAAGAGTTACGGCTATATAAATGGTAATAATTTTCCAACGTTTGCGGATATTCAATGCATATTGACTGTTTAGCCAGGAACTGAGCCGCAACGTTGAGTAGCCAAGAATATTGAAGGCTGTGATGAAGAAGATAAAAGCACCTTTGGAAAATAGCATATCTGCCACATGGGGTGACAAATCGGAATAATTGGCTAGAAGAAGATAGGAAAATGCTCCTAGTCCGGAGAATAAAAGGCCATATAATGTAACATTCCATTTCATGTGAACAAAGCTACAATATTTTACAGAATAATCATAGACTGGAGAGGTGTTAAATTAATATTTTCCATTCACTATAGGTACGGATAAATTCCGTTCCTTGGTGAATGGAAGAATATGCTTTTCATGATGGTTGGTTTTATCTAATATTTGTTTAAAGCTTTCAGCAATGCGGAATAGTGTCCTTGTGCAGAAACTTTGGCTTGTACATAGTTGGTTTGTGAAATCTGCCGATAGTTTTGTGCCTCTATCATTTCCACTATTGATACTTTCCCTTCTGTATATCTTTCCAATGCCATTTGTTCGTTTTTGCGGGCTTTTTCCAATGAGTTTCTAGTTAATTGTACTTGTTCCATTGCTTGAGACAAGGATACACGGGCTGTCTGCACTTCCAGATTTACATGGTCACTTACTTGGTGCAGATTATCAGTCGCGGCACCGATCTGGAAAGAGGCTGCCCGTTTTTCGTTGCGTCGTTTCCCCCATTCAAAAATAGGTACAGATAACTTAGCATAAACGGCATAGTTGGGATCAAGGTCGGATTTAAAGTTATATCCTGGTGAAGAGTAACTTCCTTCTATGCCGACATACAGTTGCGGTTTATATTTTGAGTCAGTCAGTTTCTTTGAGCTTTCGGCTATGCCTATTTGGTCGTATGCTATTTTTAGTTCCGGTCGGTTAGAACCGTCTTGCTTCCATAACTGCTCATTCATTACGATGGAAGGAATGGTATCTTCCACTTCCGTTATTTCATGAAGTGCCGTGCCAATCAGTGAATTAAGTGCCATTCTTCCTGTTTCCAAACTGCTTTTTGCTTGGAGCAATTGGTATTCGGCTTCATTTAGTTTTACTTCTGCCATAAGTAAGTCTTGCGGGTCAACTAGTCCTGCTTCGACTCGCTCACGGATAGTTTTGGTGAGTGAGGCGATAGAGTTTCGATAGTCGGTAGCAACTTGCAGAAGTTCGGCACGGGCTACGGTATTCCAGTATTGCATATCGGTTTGGTAGCACAGGGCGGAACGAAAGTATTCCGCCTGATGTGCTGCCAGACTATGTTGATGTTTTGCCATCCGGATGGTTTCCAGCAGACGCCCGCCTGTATAGACCGGCTGTAATAGGGTAAGTGAGGCACCATATTTCATGTCCTTGCCTTCGAACGTCAGTGGGTTTTGCATACTGGGCAAGTCCAGAGTGAGCTGGATGGGGTTGCCGGTATATTGAAAGTTGGCGTCACCCGAAAGTTTGGGACGCAAATCTTTTCGGGCGGCTTTTTCCAGTTCGATACTTGCAGAGATGTGTTTATCCGCCGCCTTCAGGTCGTGGTTGTATTCCACAGCCATCGACCTGTACTTTTCCAATAAATCACTTTGTTGGGAGAAAGTAGCGGACGGAACACTAAAAATAAAGATAAACAGTATATTAATTCTTTTCATAGGATGCATATTTAGAATTACTCTTAATTTTATAAAACATGGCATATAATGCCGGGGTTACGAATAACGTTAGCAATGTGGCAAACGTCAGTCCGAAAATAATAGTGGCTGCCATACCGCCGAATGCTATATCGAACAATAACGGAACCATTCCTAAAATAGTAGTGGTCGCTGCCATAAGTACAGGTCTTGTTCTTGACACTGTAGCTTCTATGATGGCGGTATAAGGTGCGATTCCATTTCGGCGCTGTATATTTATTTCATCCAGTAACACAATCACATTTTTAATAATCATACCTAATAATCCCAGCCATCCGGCGATGGGGAAGAAGCCGAAATCGAATCCGGTGAGCAGCATACCTATGGCAACCCCGATAAGGGAAAGGGGAAGGATACACAGGATAATGACCGGTTGTCTGAAGTTACCGAATAATGCTACAAGAATTACAATGAGCATCAGAAAAGCCAAAGGAAAGAACTTGGCAATGGCCTGCATCGCTTCGCCTTGGTCTTTGTATTGGGCATCCCAGAAGAAGGTATATCCTTCGGGCAATTCTATTTCTTCTATCTCTTTTCGTATTTCTCCGTGTACTTCCGCCATGGTGTGTCCCGGTTTTACTCCACACATGGCTGCCATGGATAACTGACGGTTATAAGTACGTATTTGCGGAAATTCCCAAGTGGTTTCAATTTTTTCCGTTACTTGTGACAGAGGTGCCGAATGCTCCCCGTTCCAAACAGAGAAATCCCCTAAAGATCGCTCGTCTGTAATATGAACCCCTTCCGATTTTAGTAATACAGGTACTTTCTTTTCATTATCCCGATAAATTCCTACAGGAGTTCCATCACTGATAGACTTGACGGATTGCATCATTTGTGCTTTGGTGATACCCAGTGCTCCGGCTTTTACCGGATCGTAAACAGGGCGGATCATTAAACTCATGTTGCCCCATTCGTTGCGGGCGTCCGCTACTTTGGGATTGCGGCGCATGATTTCTATTGCTTTCCCTGCCAGTGAATCTAGTACAGCAGGATCCGGTCCTAGAAAACGGGCTTCGATGACGGCTTCTGTCAAAGGGCTAAGCTCGAATTTGTTCACTTTTATCAGGGGTTCGGGATATTTCTGGCGAATGGAGTCTTGCAGTAGCGCATGTAATTCCTTTGAATCTTTGGAGGTCTTGCATTTTACCAGTATTTGTGCATAATTGGATTGAGGACCGAAAGATACATTGGATAAATAATAGCGGGGTGGCGTGCGACCTATGTAGGTAGAAACCATTTCTGTTTCTTCGTGTCCGCGTATATAGTCTGCCAGACTGCTTGCCATGCGGTCTGTTTCGTTAATGTTTGTTCCTTCGGGCAGCCACATATCTACGGTAAAGTATTGTTTTTCCAGTGCGGGTACGAATACTTTAGGAATAAATTTGAAACTCCAGGCAGAGAGTATCAGCATAATGGCCAGTGAGCCGATGGTGACCGACCGGTGGCGGAGCACCCAATGTAAAGCATTGCGGAAACGGTTGTAATATTTTCCGTCAAACAGTGCCGCTTTCAGTTCCTCGGGACGTGGGCGGCGGACAAATTCCTGTATAAAGAAAGGTGTCTGTGTCAGTGCGAACACCCAGCTGAACATCAGGGATACTCCGATAACCACGACTAATGAGGATAACAGTTCACCTGTGATATGTGGTGAATAATAGATAGGAAGGAAAGTAAGAATAGCGATTACGGTTGCTGCCAACAAGGGCAGGGCGGTAGTCGAGCAAGCCTGCATGATGGCTACACGTTTCCGCATTCCACGCTCCATATTGATTAAAGCGGAGTCTGACACAACAATGGCATTGTCTACCAACATCCCCATGGCGATAATGATGGCGGCCAGTGACATTCGCTGGAGTGCGATGCCGCAAGCCATCATGACAATGAGAGTGGCGAAGATGGAAAAAATCAGTCCGCTACCTATCAGCGTGCCATTCTTGAACCCGATGAAAAATAATAGAATGGCTATAACAGTTAAAACGGAAATGATGAGATTTAAGACAAAGCCTTGATTGGCAACGGCTGATTCATATCCTTGATCGTAGATAGAGGTCAGTTCATATCCTTCAGGCATGGATTGGGATAATTCGTCAATGCGTTTTTTCACAGCTTCTGCCATATCCACTACATTTCCGGTGGGGACGGTGGAGATGGCAATACCTATGGCCGGATTACCGTCAATGCGCATCAGATTGCTGGCAGGTGTCTGATAACTTTCTTCTATTTGTGCAATGTCGGCAAGGCGGAAATGTTCACCGGAGCGTGATACGATAGTCAGGTTTCTTATATCATCTAATGAATAAAAATTTCCAGTGGATTCAATGCGCAGCCGATTTTGTCCGGCATCAATACCTCCGGCATCCACCACTTTGTTTTGTGCTTCGAAAGCGCGGGCTATATCCGAGGTCGTAATTCCGCTTTGTGCCATGACGGATGGGCTGACAGACACGTCAATGGTAGGTGTCTGTATTCCGTAGATTTCTATTTTAGCAACATCTTTTATTTTCAATAGTTCGTTTTTGATAATCTTGGCTTCGTCTTCCAGTTCCCGATAGGTATGGCTCTTTCCAGTCAGTCCATAGAAAACTCCCAATACATCTCCAAAATCATCGTTAACAACAGATGGACCTGCTCCGGCGGGAAGTTTGCTTTGTACATCATTTACTTTACGGCGTAATTTGTCCCAAAGTTGTTGCATTTCGTCTGCCCGGATTTCCTTTTTTACATAAACGGTTATTTTTGAAAGTCCTGTTCGGTTTTCTGTTTTCAGATAATAAAGTTCACCAAGAGATTGGATGGATTCTTCCAGAACATCTGTTACTTGAGATTGTACCTCGGAGGGGGATGCTCCGGGATACGGAGTCAGTACGAGTGCTTGTTTGATGGTAAAGGGGGCGTCTTCCAGTTTTCCCATTTTGATATAGGAGAACAGCCCACCGGCCAATATCAATACCAACAGCAAGATAGTGACTGCTTTCTTCTGTAGAAAATATTTTACGAGTTTCATGATTGTTTATTTCTGTGATATTATTCGTTTTCTACACTTATTTTCATTCCATCCGATAGGAAGCGGAGCCCACTGTTTGCTACAGTTTCATCAGGATACAAGCCTTCGGTGATAGATACATAACCGTTTGGCAATAGATCCCCTTTCTTTACTTTTCTCTTAGTTACTTGTTGGGTTTTGGAATTTACTATCCATAAATAATCTCCTTCTGTAGGGCGATGGCAAAGGGCTGTTTGAGGGATGGCTGCTCCTTGGGAAAGAGTTGAAACGGAATGGGTATTTAGGCTTGCTTTACCAGACATACCTGCCAGTAATTTCCCTTCTTTATTGGGAAGTAGAGCGGTCAGCAGGTAAGAGAGGTTATTGCGGGTAGTCCCTTTGGAAATTTCCATTATCTTAGCATTATATACTTTATCGGGTTGGGCGTCAAATCGTACTTGTATTGTATCTAGTGCTTGCGCTGCACGGGCAATGTCTTGAGTGACATAAATCTCCAGTTTAAGTTGGTCTATATCAATAAAAGAAATGATGGGCTGGGTTGCTTTCACATCTTGAAATTTCTCTATATATACTTCACCCACATAACCATTGAATGGAGCGATAAGGCGTGTGTCTTCCAGTTCATAGGAAGCTGTATTGAAAGTTGTTTTTGCAGTGATATAGTCTGCTTTTGCTTTTTCATAAGTACTTGCAGAAACATTTCCTTTGTCGTATAACTTTTGTATACGTTCGAATTCCGCTTTTGCCTGATGGTAGATTGCTTCGGCACGTTCTTTACGGATGCGGAAATCGCGCGGATCTATTTCGGCTATGATGCTGCCTTGTTGGTATCGGTTACCTGCGTATACATCGAAACGGTCGATGGGACCGCCTACTCGGAAAGATAACTCGGAAGTGCGAAAAGGTCGGGCAATAAAAGAGAATTCTTTGTCACCCTGATGTGAAACTGGAACAGCTTGTGTTGTTTTTACAATAAGGTCTTGTTTTTTATCATTGCCTTCGGCAGCACAGGAAGAAAGTAGTGCGGCAAGGCTTAATAATAGCATGGAATGTACGTTTATCTTCATATTTTGTCTTTTAAGTTTGAGACAAAAATAAAGATTGAAGGGAGAACAGATGGGGAAGAAAATGCTGAAGCCGGAAAAAGAAGACCGGAAAAAGGGAAAATGCATCCTGAATAATTTTATCAATGAAGTAAAAAAAGATTTATTCAGGCAACTTTTTATACAGAATAGCTGTTTTTATCAGTAAGATGATTAACTATAAACTCTAAAGAATAAAGCGTATGTATTTTATTTGGTACATTATTATCGGAATTATTGCTGGTTTTGTTGCCGGTAAGTTGATGAGAGGGGGAGGTTTCGGTCTCTTTATTAATTTATTGGTTGGTATTGTTGGTGGTGTCCTGGGCGGCTGGGTATTCAGTTTGTTTGGTATTGCAGCAACTGGTATTATTGGCAGTCTTGTTACCTCTATTGTGGGAGCTATATTATTGTTGTGGATTGTTTCTTTGCTCAAGAGGTCTGATATTTCTTGAATTATAAGAGTAAAAAAGAACCGTCCTGACGACACGCTTGCCGGGGGCGGTTCCTAACCAAACAAATCAAAAAATATAAGTATATTAACTAATTGCTTCCACCTCCTAAGGCACGGTAAAGCATGATATGCAGTTTACAAGATTCCACATTCAGAGCGATACGTTCCAATTCACAATCCAGGAAACGTTCATCGGCCGACAGTACATCCAGATAGCCTGCGAATCCTACTTTAAACATTTCATTTGCATTATAAATAGATCGATGATGGATACGGCTTTCTTCTTCTTTCAACTTTTTGCGCTGGTGCATTTGCGATGATGCAGTAATGAGGTTTAATACTTCTTCATAGGCTTTTAATACCGTATCGTGATATCCTAACAAAGCGATGCGTTGCTGGCTTTTCGCATCATTCCATAATGCACGTATAGTATTTTGTTTGAATATAGGTGCTGTGATACCTGCACCGAGATTGTAAACCAGGGATGCAGGAGCAGTAAACCATTTATCCAGATCAAATGCGTTAAAACCTCCGTTTCCTCCAATCACGATGGATGGGAAGAAAGCTTTTCGCGCTGCAGATACGTCGGATTTACTAGCTAATAACTCCAGTTCGGCAGCCTTTATATCCGGGCGATATTGCAAAAGTTGTGACGGGATTCCTGCATCTGTGGGAAACTCATAACTACATGCAGTTTCAAATGACACTCGTTTCACCTTGAAAGGCAGTCGTCCTAATAAGGTGGCGATGGCACGTTCCTTTTCACTTATTTGCTGTTCGTTTGCAAGCAGCATTTCTTCCAATTTAAGGCGTCGTGACCGGAATTGGTCTACAGAAAGTCGGGTTACTTCACCTTCTTTCATCAGTTCATCGGTTAAATTATAAGCATCTCTGGCTGTTAGGATGGCTTCGCGTAGCACATATCGCTGTTTATCCAGTCCTATTAATTCAAAATAGTGTGTACCTACTTCTGATATCAATAAGGTGCGTGCCAGACGCATAGCTTCTACAGACTGCATCCAGCGGGATACGGCCGATCGTTTTTTATCGGTTAGCTTACCCCATATGTCAGCTTCCCATTGAAAATTGAGTCCTAGGTTGAAATTCCGGTAGGGATCTGGAATATGTTTGTCTTTTTCTAAATCGGGAGTGTTGGTGGTGCTGTTACCAACTCCGTCCATAGTGTACTCGCCAAAACGTTGTACTCCACCATCAATGCCTAATGAAAGATCGGGCAGCAGCGCTCCTTTTCCTACTCGAACTTGTGAACGGGCAATGGATATCCGTTCTATAGTTTGAAGGAATGAATGATTGTTATTTAACGCTTCGGCTATATAACTTTGCAATAACGTATCTGGAAAAAATGTTTTCCATGACATGGAAGAGATAGTAGTGCTGTCCGTTTCCCTATCCATATAGAACTCGGGTAACTCTATCTTTTCTGTCGGAGTAAGGGAAGGGGCTTTGCAACTTACCATAATCAGACAGAAAGCTCCTATTATTAAACCTGTTTTGTTTATATTGTTATTTTTCATCTTCTTCATCATAGCTGACTTTATTACGGTTAAGATGTGCAGACCAACTCTCGAAAACAAGGTAAAGTCCAGGTACAAGGAAGATTCCTACGAATGTACCGATAAACATACCTCCGGCGGCAGCTGTTCCGATGGAACGGTTGCCCAAAGCACCGGCTCCGCTTGCCATTACCAACGGGATTAGTCCGCATATAAATGCAAAGGATGTCATCAGGATGGGGCGCAGACGGCTTACGGAACCTCTAACGGCAGCATCAAAGATGCTCATTCCCTGTTTGCGGTACTGGTTGGCCATTTCCACAATAAGAATGGCATTTTTGCCTAGCAGACCAATCAACATTACCAAGGCTACCTGGGCATAAATATTATTTTCCAAGCCTGCCAGTTGCAGGAAAAAATAAGAACCGAAGATACCTGCCGGCAATGAAAGTATGACGGGAAAAGGCAGTAACAGACTCTCGTATTGTGCTGCCAGCAACAAATAAACAAACAGCAGGCAGATACCGAAAATAAGAACGGTTTGTCCACCCGAATCTTTCTCTTCACGAGTAACTCCTGACCATTCTATATCATAACCGCGAGGTAATGTCTCTTTGGCAATTTGTTCCACTGCTTCGATAACCTCTCCTGAACTGACTCCTTCGGCAGGTTCACCTGTAATCAAGGCCGAGGTGAACATATTGTAGCGTGTAATCTGGTTAGGACCGAATATACGGTCCATCGTCATAAAGTTAGAGTAGGGTACCATATTCCCGTCCTTGTTCTTGGCATAGAACTTATACAGATCTTCAGGATTCATACGATACTCTGGAGAAGCCTGTAACATCACCTTATACATTTGTCCGAAACGAATAAAGTTGGATGAGTAGAAACTGCCGATATAGGATTGGAGTGTTTCCATGGATTCATTTAGATTTACTCCTAATTTAGCTGCTTTAGCAATATCCACTTTCAGCAGATATTGTGGAAAATTAGGATTGAATCCTGAGGTTGCTCCCACAATGCGCGGATCTTCATTCAGTTTTTCTATTAATGTATTGGCAACATCGGCAAATTCTGCAAAGCTGCCTGCTGTTTTATCTTGTAAACGAAGTTCGAAGCCGCTGGCATTACCGAATCCCGGAACTGTAGGAGGCAGGAAGAACTGAATATCCGCATCTTTGATATGCGAGGTGCGGTCTTTGTATATCTCTATAAGTTCGGCTGCTGTTTGATCGCGTTCACTCCACGGGGTGAGATTAATCATACCCATACCGAAATTGGCACCTTCCGTTTCAGTCATCAAACTATAACCTGCTAATGTGGAGATGCTTTCAATTTCTTTGAAAGGAAGCAATGCAGCTTGTACAGCGTTCAAGGCTTTTTCGCTGCGTTCCAATGTTGCTCCCGGAGGCGCATCTACATTGACATAAATCATACCTTGGTCTTCATTGGGAATAAAGCCTGAAGGAAGTACCTGGCTCATGCCGAAAGTGGCAAGGAAGAAAATAATCAGTGTGGCATAAGTGATTATTTTCCGGCTCAAATACTTGTGTAATCCGATATTGTATTTCTTTTCAAAGCGGTCGTACCGGCGGTTGAAAAAAATAAAGAAACGACGTAGCCATCCTGCTTTTTTCTTCTTTTTTCCATCAGCGGGTTTCAGTAACAAAGCACATAGGGCAGGCGAGAGGGTCAATGCGTTTATTCCTGAGATAACAATGGCTACCGCCAGTGTCAATGAGAATTGCCGATAGAAAATACCTACAGTTCCCTGCATGAAGCCCACCGGAACAAAGACTGCCGACATGACTAGCGTGATGGCAATAATGGCTCCACCGATTTCATTAATAGCTGCTACAGATGCTTTATAAGGAGAGAGTTTCTCATGATGCATCTTTACATGGACAGCCTCTACGACGACTATTGCGTTGTCTACTACAATACCTATTGCGAGCACAAGGGCGAATAAGGTCAACATATTTATGGAGAAGCCCAGCATTTCCATAAAAAAGAATGTACCGACCAATGAAACTGGTACGGCGATAGCCGGAATTAAGGTGGAACGGAAATCTTGTAAAAATATATACACCACAATAAATACCAGTATGAATGCTTCGAGCAGTGTCTTCAGCACTGACTGTATGGAGGCGTCAAGAAAGCGTGATACGTCATAGGAGATATTGTAATCCATGCCAGGCGCAAAACTGCTTTCTTTGATTTCTGCCATTTTGGTTTTAATATTTTGGATGACTTCCCTTGCATTGGAGCCAGGGCGTTGTTTGATCATAATAGATGCCGATGGCCTTCCGTCGGTCATAGAGGTCATGTTATAATCTTCAGAATCGAATTCAATAGTGGCAACGTCTTTCAGACGTAGCAGTGAACCATCGGGAAGAGCTTTCAATACAATCTCTCCATATTCTTCTGCTGTGCTGAACTTTCCGGTATATTGTAATACATATTGCAGTTGTTGGGGTAATTTGTCTGAACTGATACCTGTCTTGCCGGGTGCTGCTTCTATGTTTTGATTACGGATGGCTTCAGTTACATCTTGAGGTACCATGTTGTAGGCGGCCAGCCGATTAGGATTCAACCATACACGCATGGCATAATCACGGCTACCCATGATTTCTACCAAGCCTACACCGTCAATACGTTTTAATTCGCGCAAAATATTGATATCGGCAAAGTTATAAACAAACTTTTCGGTATGTGCACTGTCCGTACTCATGATGTTCAAGTACATCAACATACTGTTTACTTCTTTTTCTGTAATAACTCCGGCACGGATTACTTCTTCAGGCAATTCGTCTAGTACGGTAGTCACACGGTTCTGTACATTTACGGCAGCTACGTCCGGATCGGTTCCCACTTTAAAATAGATAGTAGTAAGGGACATACCGTCGTTGGTACAAACAGTGGTCATGTAGGTCATGCCGGGTACTCCGTTGATGGCACGCTCTAACGGGGTGGCGACTGTTTTAGACATCACATCGGCACTAGCCCCGGTGTATCGGGCGGTTACCGTTACAGATGGGGGTACGATATCGGGAAACTGAGTGATGGGCAGTGTCAAAATAGACAGTACGCCCAAGCAGACGATAATGACGGAGATTACTCCTGAAAGTATCGGTCTTTTTATAAATAGCTTAAACATAAACTGTCCGTTTTATTTTACGATAGGTTGTTTTAATTCAACTTCTTTTCTGATTGCTTCCATATCAATGGTATCAGTCTTGATGGTAATGCCATCCTTCATCATTTGCATTCCCTCGTATACGATGGCAGTGTTAGGAGAGAAGTCTTGTGTCACATAGTAATTATTATAGCGTTCCAGCGGTTGGAAGCTGCGTACTTTTACTACACTGGCACTATCAACGGTATATACATAGGTGAAATCTTGAATTTCGAATGTTGATTTCTGGGGAACTAGGCAGATGTTGTCCATTTGGGTCATCATACGTACTTTTCCAGTCACTCCATGTTTCAGCAGTCCGTCCGGGTTCGGAAAACGGACACGGAAGGCAATGGAGCCGGTTCCTCGTTCAAAGTCACCTTCTACTGTTTCTAATGTGCCTTTGTGGGAGTAGATGGAACCGTCTGACAAAATCAGTTCCACATTATTTTCTTCGTGCTGTTTTTGTCCGCTAAGTTGTTGGCGCTTGTATTCCAGATACTCGCTTTCGTTCACTTTATAGTAAGCAAAGATCTCGGAAATATCACTTACGGTAGTCAGTAAGCTTTGCGGATTTACCAGACTTCCCGTCTTATAAGGAATACGGTCTATGTAGCCGTCAAAAGGGGCAGTGATAGTGGTGTAAGAATAATCCATCTGTGAACGTTGCATTTGTGCTTTTGCCTGTTCCACTTTCATTTGGGCTACTTCTTTTTCTTTATTGGCTTGGTCGAGTCGGATTTTTGATAAGATTTGTTTGTCAACCAGCCGGCCTATTCTTTCGGCTTCATAATTTGCCATTTCATATTGTGCCTGTGCTTGTTTGTAATTGGCTTGCGCCTCTTTTACCGTTTCGCTATATTGGTCGGAACTGAGTTGGAATAGAGGCTGTCCTTTTTTGACTTTCTGTCCTTCGTCTACATATATTTTTTGAACAAATCCTTCCACTTTGGGCTTAATTTCTACAAACTGTATAGCTTGCACATCAGCTACATATGAGCGTGGAAACTCAATGGTTGTGGGGTGAAGAATGGTGATGGGAATGAATTCTTTGTGATGTTCCTGCTTGTTGTCCGATTGACCACAAGAGCATAGCAATCCTGTGCATGTACACAGGACCGCAATTTTCTGAAAATTACTCTTCATGAAATTACGAATACAATTTAAAAAGATTAATAATTGAGTTTGAGTAAATAAAAGATCCGGCTTGCATTCAAATCTTTCAGAATACAAGGCCAATATGTATGAATATGCTTTAATGTGACATATTAAATGCGGTACACACAAAAGATAATGTGATGATGTACCACTTTCCCCGGATTTTCACTGACAGGTGTGTAACTTTGTACCGGAACTTGGGGAATAGCAAAAAGATTGACCAGCATATCGATAGTGCAGGGTAAAAAACGACTGTTTGGCAGTTGTGCACGTCCCGACTGGAAATAATAAGTTTCTTCTCCTCTGCTTTCTTCATTGTTGTCAGAAGGCAGGGTGGGCTGTTCCATCGTTTCTACCATAGCCAGATTGGCATCAATCAGTGGAGCGCATACATCAAATTGTACGAGTAATAACATAATTACGCATACTATTCTTACCACATATTTTTTGATACCGTTGAACATGAAAGATACTTTGTTTGTCAATTCGTTTGCAAATTTAATATAATTGAACACTGTTTTCAAACTAATCATCCAAAATTAGTGAGTTTTAATATATCCTTTCTCTTTTTGGGAACTACTATCCTTTATACTGACTGAAATCTGTTATTTTTGTACTCAGTATTTTAAATAATCAGATAATATTACTTATGTTACAACCCGAATTGAAATTTCGTCGAGATAAAATACGCTATTTAATGGCTCAACAAGGCATTGATGCTGCCCTGATAGCTTGTAATGTAAATTTGCTTTATACGTATGGTGAGATAGTGAACGGCTATCTTTATTTACCGCTTCATTCACCGGCACTTCTCTTTGTAAAACGTCCTAATAATATTGTGGGAGAATTTGTATTCCCTATTCGTAAACCTGAGCAGATAGTGGACTTGTTAAAAGAAAATGGTATACCTGTAGCTTCAAAGATAATGTTGGAAGGCGGGGAACTGCCTTATGCGGACTATATGCGTCTTGCATCTCTTTTTCCTGAATCGGAGGTAGTGGATGGAACTGCTATTATTCGTGAAGCGCGTAGCGTAAAGACTCCGCTGGAGATTGAACTTTTTCGTCGGTCGGCTGCTTTACATGCTCGAGCATATAGTAAGATTCCCGATGTATACCATCCGGGGATGACTGATCGTGAACTATCTGTTGAGGTGGAACGCCTGATGCGACTGGAAGGTTGTCTGGGAATATTCAGAGTATTTGGTCAGAGTATGGAGATATTTATGGGAAGTGTGTTGGCCGGAGATAATGCAGCTACTCCTTCGCCTTATGATTTTGCCTTAGGTGGTAAGGGATTGGACCCGTCTTTGCCCGGAGGAATGAATGGAACTTTGTTGAAAGAGGGGTATAGTGTAATGGTGGATATAGGGGGAAACTTTTACGGATATATGTGCGATATGAGTCGTGTGTTCTCCATTGGAAAATTAAATGATGAGGCTTATGCAGCTCATCAAGTCTGTCTTGAAGTGCAGGATAAGGTTGCCTCTATGACGGCGCCTGGTGTGGTGTGCGAGGATCTTTATAATGCGGCCATTGAGATCGTGACGAAAGCCGGATTTGCCGATCGTTTTATGGGGGTGTCCCAACAGGCACGTTTTATAGGACACGGCATCGGGTTGGAAATCAATGAGGCACCAGTGTTGGCTCCGCGTATCCGGAGGGAGTTGGAAGAGGGAATGGTGTTTGCCCTTGAACCTAAAATCGTATTGCCGGGAGTAGGACCGGTCGGCATTGAAAATTCTTGGGTAGTTACAGAAAACGGAGCCGGCAAACTGACCATTTGTAATGAGGAGATTATAGAGCTTTGATTCCTTGGATGTAAATATTGAAGCGGAAATATCAAAAAAACGAAAAATTTTATGGTTCTTGTTCTAGTGTCATTGGGGGCAAAGTGAAGAACTTGAATATAAAAAAGATCCCGAAACTTTTAGTTTCGGGATCTTACATGGTTTGAAGTATATTTTTTATTCCCACTCAATGGTCGCATTGGGTTTGGGCGACAGGTCATAGCATACGCGGTTCACATTCTTTACTTCTTTTAGAATACGGTCGGTAATTTTCATCAGAATGGACCAGTCTATCGGTTCGATAGTAGCTGTCATAGCATCTACGGTGTTGACAGCTCGGATAATAACAGGCCAGTCAAATGAACGGGCATTGTCACGCACGCCTACTGATTTGAAATCGGGTACTACGGTGAAATATTGCCATACTTTCTTGTCCAAGCCTGCCAGTTGGAATTCTTCACGCAAGATGGCGTCCGATTCGCGAACAGCTTCCAAGCGGTCACGAGTGATAGCCCCCAAACAGCGCACTCCCAAACCAGGACCAGGGAACGGCTGACGGTAGACCATGTCGTATGGTAAACCAAGTTCCACTCCGCAGGCACGGACTTCGTCTTTGAACAACTGGCGTAAAGGTTCTACTAATTCAAACTGTAAATCCTCGGGTAAGCCACCTACATTGTGATGGGATTTAACCATTTTGGCTGTTTTAGTACCACTTTCTACGATATCAGGATAAATTGTACCTTGTCCCAAAAAGTCGATTCCATTTAGCTTACGGGCTTCCTCTTCGAACACACGAATAAATTCACCACCGATAATCTTGCGTTTCTGCTCCGGATCAGTTACATTTTCCAGTTTACTCAGGAAACGGTCTGTAGCATCCACGTAAATCAAATTAGCGTTCAACTGATTTTTGAAAACTTCAATTACTGCTTCCGATTCACCTTTGCGCATTAATCCATGGTTCACATGTACGCAGACCAGATTATTGCCGATGGCTTTCAGCAACAGAGCTGCTACTACAGAACTGTCTACACCTCCGGAAAGTGCCAATAATACTTTCTTGTCGCCTACCTGGCGGCGGATCAATTCAATCTGGTCATTGACAAAGTTTGTCATATTCCAGTTAGCCTCTGCCTTGCAGGTATCAAAAACAAACGATTGTACAGCATTCTTTATTGCTTCCACATCATCCGTCAGTTGGGGAAGCTTCACTTCGCAACATGCTTTGTCATGACCGGCAGCCATTACGGGGATCCCTGCTTTGTAAATCTCGGGAAGCACGTCAATATCCACTCCGTCAATTACATGGTTGGGACCGCCATTGATAATGACACCCTTTACATTGGGCAATGCTGTCAGCTCGGCGGCTGTGATATCGTGCGGGTAAATTTCACTATATACACCCAAAGCACGAATGGCTCTGGCAAGCACGGTGTTTTCGGTGCTTCCCAAATCCAAGATAACAATCATATCTTGTTTCATTCCGTTATGTTGTTTTTAAGTTATTAGTTGGTTGTCTATTATTCCCACTCAATTATCATAAACCATTAATTTACAATAATTTATATTTTATTTATAAATATAGGGTACACTTTCAGGGTACATTTTTCAAAAAATGGTTGATATTATATATCAATGAAATAGCCCTGAAATGTAACTTATAAATCATCTGTTTTTTAAGTTGATGTAGCAAAGGTATAAAAAAAGAGTAATCCAAACAAGGACTACTCCATTAAAAAGATAATGAATAAATGAAGTATCGCCATATCTCGTTTAATACTTAAAGAATCGTTATATATGACTTGTAGAAGGTAAATTACATTTCTCGGTCATGTATTTATAAGTATTTATTCATTTATAAAATTCATATTAGAGCATTGATAATTAATGCACATATTCCAAAGTCAGTGTTCCATAGACATAGTTATGTTCTTTTCCTACTCTTGGAGCTATATATCTAAGTTTTGTGATTAAATCCCCATTCTTCTCGTATTCGTAATGTCCACGAAATTCAGGTTGAAGATGTTTATACCTACCCAATTCATCTTTATCTCCTTTCAATATAAGATTGGTATTCTTTCCACACCATTCAGTTCCAAATACAATATCTGACATGTAATCCCTGCCATAACTATAAAATATAAGAAAGTTGAAATTCAGATTTGTATTATTTCTTACCTCTGATTCAGGATAATAGACAAAGTTTGCTTCACCAGGAAATTCATCATCCATGTCATAAATAAATTTGTCTGAAATGATATTTCCATTTTTCCAATTAATCGTTGTCATATTTTTATTACTCCACCCTTCATCCATATTTTCGCTTGTCGTTTTTATCAATTTTACAAGCTCCCTATTTTCATTGTAGGACATTTGAAATGTTTGCACTAATCTATTTTTAGATGGTGCATACCAATTGATATTAGAAATTAGATTATTTTCATTGAAATTGTACAAAGCTTTTGCACTAAAATCTTGTTTACCATTCACATGTCGAATAAATTTCAGCATTCTTTCTCCTTTGGAGTTATAAGAGATAGAATATGTGTCTCTGTATTTCTTACCGTTAAGTTCGTAATTTTTTGTAACTTCTTTTAGATTTCCATTCAGATAATATCCTAAATCCATTTTAAATGAACTCTGTCCACCATACGATTTCCACGTAGCTGTTTTTACCATATATTGTCCGTGGGCATTAGTCGTTTGAGCTTTTATACCTAAGCAAAAAAGACTTAGTATCGCTAATGTTATATATTTCATAATCAACGCTTGGTTAATACATATATTCAATCAAGTAATACCCTTTGGAGTAAGAGCTATTCTTCTTGTTGATTTTTATCAATAAATCATCTTCATAAATGTAATCAAAAGAATTACTACTACTTTCTCTTAAAACCAATTTCTTGGGCTTCTTGCCACACCACTCAGTCGCAAACAATATATGTGCATTGTATGGGTGAGCGGTATGTTTTGTTAGTGATGCCCAATTAATATTGGTATTATCATTTTTATCAGTATAATGGGTTTTAAAATCTTGCGTATAACCATCATCATCAGTATAACGAAAACCGACTACATTACCATTTTCCCAAGTATATTCCTCGTAGTTATGTATTTTATACCGATTACCGCCTTTTTCCTCAAATACAGAATCAATGCTTTTCAATTCTCCATTATCGTAATATATTAATGTAAAAAGAGTTCCTGTTTCTACACCTTTTGTAGAATAATCATATAGTTGGTTTATATATCCTTGTTCATTAAAAGTAAATTCACATTTGGTATAGGGGTCTTGCTTGCCATTCACATAAGAAATGAATTGATACCGATTATTGGAAAGGGTAAAAATTTCAACTGTCTTGCTTTTGAATTTCTGATAATGCTCTTTCCGTACTTCAATCAGGTTTCCATCATCGTTATACTTGAAATGATACCACTTATCCCCTTTGTCACCAACCTCTTTTTGAGTAAAAGCATTAACCCAATGTATGCTTTTCACTAAGTATTCACCTCTGCTATTTGTTCTTTGGGCATACACACAGATATTGATATTTAGTAGAAAAAGTGTGATTAAAATATTTTTCATATTCCTATTTTAAATGTTCATTAATGACTATCGTTTATCACTTCACTTGAAATCAGTTTTAGTTTGACCTCTAATGAATTGTTCCCCATTTTTCCATACCCTTTTAAATGTTCGGGAGAAGAAAAAGAAAGTTCAAATACAATTTTCTCATTTTGATTCTCGCCAACTAATTGTAATGATTTCTCGGAAATTAATTGTCCTACCAAATCTAATACCGTACCATACTTTACATTATGATATTCACCATTTATCACACCATTTGGTAAAACGCCAAAATCCACCTTTATAGGAAACCCTTTCATATCGCCCTCATAGCGATAAAAATATCCCTCCGATAATTCCACGCTTCCACTTCTCCGCTTTATTTGGGAATTTTCTTCTTCATCAACAGTCCTTTTAGTCCCACCCAAATCCACTAATTTATCACCGTCATATTTGAAGACATGGCTATCTTTCACAGCAATTCTTTTTCCGTCATTCATTCTTTTCATATATTCAATTCGGTGGGCATGTATCTCTCCATTGTCTATATCATCAACAAAGAACATGGTATGTAATTTTGTAGCAGTAGTAAGTTTGTAAGTTTCACCATCATTCAGAAAACAAAATATATAAGACTTGTCCTCATAATCATTGTTGGATATTTCTTTCGTACTTGGAGTAACGTACGCATTAACTACCGCATCATCTATTCCGTCACCATTCAAATCTCCAATAAAGATATTATACCCTTCACTGCACGTTTCTAATGGAATAAATTCCCTATCATCTTTGTAGTGTTTCCAATGTTGCAGAAATACTTCTTTTATATCCGCTCCTGTCATTTTTTTTATTGTTTCTGTACGCTTGGGGATTTCCCGTTTAAATGTGTCACGCTGTTCGCTATTGGTCTGTTGTATGCTCGTGACGTTTTCTTTACCTTTATCTTGACAATTACCAATATTATATCCAACATACACAATAAATAGGATAGTAAGAACCGCAGCAACACCCCAATGTACTCTTTTGCCATTTTTGAAAATTGAAACATTGGGTATTTGCTCGTATTTCTCTGTTTCATTCTTGGGTGAAGAATTTACCGTATGTGCATCCTCATTAGTCGGTGTGCCGCACATGGGACACGCTTCCGACATGGGAGACATTTGGCAACCGCACTTTTTACATGTAATGTATTCCACTTCCTATTTAATTTTAATTGAGACCTTGTTAGTAATTAACAGAATGATACTTTGTACTGCAAGAGACAATACTATAACCAATAGAAACCAATTGTTTTCAAAAGTTTTAGTAGAAAACAATGATAATACAAATTCCATACCTCCCAATATGGGAAATAGTACATGTAACGATATTTTAAAACCATCTTTCAACGTCACCACATTCAAACAAAATAATAGCGCAGTAGTAGCAACTATAACCAAACTACTGACAAACAAGTTGAACACTTCATAAGATGAAAGTATCAAGCCAAACAGCAGATTGGCAACTAAAAGGATGATTCCTATTACTATTATAATCTGTTTCATAGCCGATAAAATTACATGGTTGGTAACTTGGGAGGTAATTCATTGAAGAAAGATGAAAATTCAGGAAGTTGGGAAATAAAGCCCCAATTAGCCATCCCCTTTTTCCAAATTAAAGTATTTCCCTGAATTGTCCCGTTCTCAATATTCACTTTAATGGTATTGAAGTCAAAAGCCCCTTGTTGCTGCCCATTGACCGCAATATAATATTCTTGGACGGGTAATGGGGGAGGTACTGTTAATGACGGAGGATTAACATTCATTGTATTCATTGCCATGTTTCCGACTTGATTACCTATATTTAATCCCATTCCAATCCCAACACCTGAACTAACAAGCCCACCCCCTTCATTGGAAGCCGCATTCTCTAAAACATTGAAGCTACGCTCCATTTGATACACGTCTTTTCCCGTTATTTTTAGACGTGCTGCCAAATCTTTTGCTTCCTTCAAACGGATAAAGCTTGGGTCATTCTCCTGAACATTAATCCCTATTACATTGAAACTTTCAAGTTTAAGTCCATACTTCTCAAATTCAACGCCAATGCGTTGTTGGCAAAATTCGGAAATGCCGCCTATATGTGAATTTATATTAATTACCGATATTCCATCTTGGGACAACTTATCTGAAACAATATTTGTCAGCTTAGACATTATAATTCCCCGAAAATAATTGGTAAGTTTCTCCACAGTAAACGAAGTCATATTACTTACCAAGCTCTCCAAGAATTGCCGTGGGCTGACAACTTTAAATCCATACTGCCCAAATGCCCTTATTGGCACGATAATCCCATATTTAGGGTCTTCAATTTGTATTGGGCTTGCTGTACCCCATTTGCAATCAAGAATGGCTACCTGATTGATAAACCAAACCTCCGCTTTGAAAGGTGTCTGTCCATTGAAGGGAAGATTTATCAGCTTACCCAATAACGGAATGTTCTCTGTTTTTAAAGTGTATGTACCACAAATAAATTCGTCCAAAATCACACCGCCTTTCACAAAAAAGGCTGTCTGTGTTGGATATACAACTAATTGCGAACCCAATCGCAAATTTTCAGACGGAAACTTGTACACAAGCTCCTTGTCATTCACTTCACATTTGATTACATCTATAAGATTCATATTTTATACCTCCTTATTACTAATGCTTTCCAAATACAACCTGTGGGAACGGCTAACAAACAGAGTATAAGAGCCAAAACTAATTTATTTGAGAAAAATCCAAATGAACTAATAAAAAAAATAGCACCTAAAAGGCACAAAACCGACCAAAAAACAGACCAACCATTAAACATCTTAGGAGAGCCTTTTTCTACAATCCTATCACCATCCATTTTTATTGTAAAGAAGTGGTTTACACCTATATCTTCCATCCCATAATAGAGGTCAAATTTACCTGTACCTTTAGATTCTATTCTATCATATCGGCAAGGTGCAATTTCTTCCCCTGTCAATTTAAACAATCCCCAATTCTCTCCATTACCCAACTTTATTCCTGCCTTTATCCAATTACTTTCTATAATAACTTTATCATAGACACATGGTAAGATTTCCGTTTTACTCTCTATGTTATATACTCCATTTTTCCCTTCTTTGCTGACAGTTACATTAGGGAGAAAATCAGAAACAAACGAATATATACGTGGTAATACTTCTTGGTAGGTCTTCATATCATACAATCCTGATACAAACGATTCTCCATCCATCTTGGTAAAAGTTATATACCGTTCTCCGTTTCCACATGTACGGATAAAAAAATGAATACAAGGATAAATTTCACGCCCACTTACATCAAATACTCCATATTTACCGTCTTTAGCAACTTTTATATACTTGTCATATTGTAGCGTTTTATCTTTACAAAACAATGGTATAATTCCTCGTTCATCGTAAATACATGGGAGTATTTCTACTCCATTGGAGTTTATAATCCCCCATTTTCCCTTCAATTTCACCTTAATTAACCCCTTGGGATTGTATACCGCACGCCCAATCTCTTCATATCCTATATCCCTTATATCATCAAATTGGAAATCAATAAGAAATTTGCAATCATCATTCAGTAAAGCCCATTTTCCTTTTCTACAAATGGCAAATAGTCCTTCTATTCTAATTGTACTAACAATATTGTCGTATTCCAACCCAACTCGTAAATCACCATTCCTATCAATAAGCCCAAATCTTTGTCCTATTGAAACAATAGCAAGTTTTCCATGATACTCACCAACAGTCTGATACTTGGATATTTTTTCTGCATATTGTTCGCCTGAAATAGTTTTCTTTTCCGTTTTCGGTAAGCCTTTTTCAAGTATTGGAGTAGATAACTGTATAACTGAACCACAATATTCACATATAGAGCCAACGCCCCCCAATCCACCACAAAAGGGACAAGCAATTTTTTCTTGTGCCATAATATTAGCAAGAATCTGTTTCCCGTAGGCTCAAAAGGAAGGATTATAAAAAAGAAGTGTGAGCCTGAATAGACTTATCCCCAACCTTTGATTGGCTCTCGACTGCCGTGTAACAAATTGAGTAATAAGAAAAAACAGCTCACACCTTTGGCTGTATATGTTGTTTGGAAACATATATAACAAACCAAAGGAAGAACGCTCTTATTATTCCATGTTACACAAAGATGAGGTGTCGAGATTCATCAAAGTGGAATAAAGCTAAAACGCTTCCTATAAATTATTATGTCTGTCATTGCGATGCAATGACAATGCAAATATAAAGATAAAAAGCGAACTTAGCAACGTTCTGTGAGCTGTTTATTTTGCAAAGGTAATGCTTTAGAGTTATATTAAATCATTATGCCACATATCTTTGAATTAGTCTTTGAACTTGAACAATCTGAAATTTGCAACCTTTTGAAGAAACAAAACCTTGTTCATTTAATTGCTTTGTCATTTGCGAAATTGTCAGTCCTTCTTTTATCATTGACCGCAACAATGCAACCGCACGCATATTATTAGCATTATTTTGTGCTTTTATTCGATTGGTTTGATTACTATGCGCAATTGCTTCATCATGTTTGTTCATTAAATTTTCCGATTTACCAAGTTTTACACCTCTTTCCTTCTTGGCTTTCAATGACTGTCGGGTACGTTGGCTTATCAGATTGGCTTCATATTCTGCAATAGACGAAATAATGTGTAATATCAGGCGATTCGCTTGGGGAAAATCACAAAATGTAATTTCAACATCACTTTCCAATAACTTTGAGGTAAAAGCTACATTACGACTTAATCGGTCAAGTTTCGCCACAATAAGGATAGAATTTGTTTTTCGGCACAGAGCCAATGCTTCTTGTAATTTAGGGCGGTCTGACTTTTTTCCACTTTCGGTTTCCACAAATTCAGCTATTATTAGACCTTCTTTTACAAAAGAATGAATAATACTTCTTTGCGCCTCAATCCCCAAACCGCTTTTTTCTTGTTTGGTAGTAGATTGTCTCAAATATGCTATATAGTTACCCATAATTCCGTTTTTAATTGATTACTTACATTTGCTAAACGACCATTCAATAGCTGTAAGTGACTATTAGAATATAGCTATTAAGTTCTCCCAACGAAACGAACGCCAACCACATTTTTCTAAATCAAAGTATGCAGTAGTAGCATAACTTTCACGACTTGCGCCCCACCCACAAACCTTATCCTTCACAAAATCGGGATGGGTAGTGCCAAATGCCACACGAACTTCACCATTACTTTTCAAATAGGAAAATTTGACAATTTTTCCACTCTTTAATTTCTCTTTTAACTGTTCAATCAAAACAGCTTTGGAAATCCCATCAATTTTGCGCGCATTGGTACGGATAGTAATAACTTCTGCTCTAATCGCAGTATTTGAACTCAAAATAATAGCCTGCATATCGTTATTATAAATTGATTAATACTCTTTTAATTAGTCACCACAATAAAATCCATTGCCACGACCATAGCCCATCGCATAAGAAACTGCATCAGAAGATAAGTCTTCAAACTCTTTTTTATTGGACTTTTCATTCTTGTGTGCATTGTGTGCAGCCCAACTTGCAGCTATCATAGCATCAAGCCTTGCTGCTTTCTCTTCACGAACCCGAACAGCATCTTTTTCCCAACTCCAAGCCGCTTTCAAGCATTCCGACCAAGAACGTCCTCTACGCTGAAAATCATTATTATAAAGTCTATGTGCATCCTGCATCACTTGTTGTTTATTATATCGTTTCATATTATTGTAGTGTTATTGATTTCTTATTGTATTGCAAATGTAGTGCTTTTAATATACATATACAAATAAAATCGTATATTTTTAGAGCTACATTAACTTATTTTATGTATATCTATCAATATACATGTTGATAATAAACGTATATTTGTATTTATAATAAAAAAGAATACTTATGGCACTACGAATTAAAGAGATTATTAAAGAAAAAGGTATGACCGTTCAAACATTAGCGGATAAAATGGGGATTAATCGTGTTGGATTAAGCAACCATATTAATGGTAATCCATCTGTTGCAATATTAGAAAAGATTGCTACTGCATTGGAAGTATCGATACAAGAATTATTTGAAAAAGAAAAGAATGAAAATATTAATGGATATATTGAGATTGGGAGTGAAATTTTTAAAGTCACTTCCTTTCAGGATATGGAAAATCTGCTTACTCGTTACAAACAGCCTGCAAAATGAAAAAAAATCATATAGCCAACTGTTTCATGTCTATGTACAATGGTGCGAAATACGATTTATATAATTGATATTCAATGGTATAATGCGTATAATTGATTTTGTATGCTTATTACCATACTTGCTTAAAAAGGTGAATAAAAATGCAATAAATAACACGAAAATATGGGAAAGTTACCAATGAAGCAACTTATATATACTTTCAAGGATATAAGCATTGATGCAATAATTGAGAAACATATAGAGTTGTTGAAAAACCAAAATCAACCTCAACGAACTATTACTAACTTCAATGAGGTCACTTGCGACAGTAGTTTTATCGCCAAAATCGAAACTGTCGAGGGAGCAAACAAATCATTGCCAAGAAAGCAAATATTATATAAGAAATATGCGTTCCTTATTCATCGGCTTATTCAACGGTGTAAATCCAATAAAGAAGGAAACTTCACCCGCTTTAATTCCCAAATATTGCAAACTGTATTGGGACATGTTTATATTGACATGTTGAACACATTGGAGGTATTGGGTATTATAAAAGTATCAAGTAGTTATATACCATCTATTCAGGCTCGTTTAATAGAACTTAATCCTAATTTACCCACTATATCAGAAATGAAATATTCATCTTATATTGAAGAATATTCCGACAAAATGCAACAAGAATTGAAAAAATATGAGCAGATACAAATTCAGAAGATAAAATCTGAAATGGGGGATAGTTTATATGATAATTTTACAAAATCGTTGAGATTACTAAAATTAACCCATAGAGATGAAGCAGAAAATTATAGAGATAGGCATCATTTTATAAGTTTGAAATCAAAAGAATATTTTACTTATATTCTAAATGAATATAACAGAGGAAACTTTAATATATTATCTGTTGATAGTAACTTGCGTATATATTCTATCTTAACCCAATCAACAAGAATATTTAAGAATTTTCTTAATATAAAATTTTCCATAGATATACATAACAGTCATCCCTTATTATTTAATAAACTAATAATTGAAAGATATAATATAAATGATAATATCTTACATATATTATATAATAATCTTTCTAATATAGATAATTCTTACTATTCTGTTAGCAAACAAGTCTATAAATTATTGATAGACAACGAAATAAAGAAAGAAAAGATTGCAAATATCCCTAATGATATTTGGGAGTACATCTACAAGACTTCAAAGGGGATATTTTGGGATGACTTCACAGAGTTGGACGAATTTAAGAAGTTGTTGCGGTCAGATATTAAAGTAACACTATTTCGTGAAGTATTTTACTCCAAGACACTAACAACAAAGGGGAAAGATTTTGCCAAAGTATTCAAAAAGAAATATCCGAGTGTTTATAAATTAGTAAAAGAAAGTAAAAGAGACGACCGTACTTTCTTGGCTAACCAAATGATGCGCATTGAAAGTAATATATTCAGGAGTATATTAACCAAACTGTACGCCAAACGATTTAAAGTGCTGACAATACATGATGCAGTTGTAGTTTTAGATACGAAAGCTAACGACCAATGTACTCCCGAACTTATGCACTCAATTATCGAAAAAGAATACCTGCGGATTGGTCTGTTTCCCAATACATCAGTTGATTACTATTCATTGGAGAATGTAGCAAGGGAACTGCGACAAGAGGAACAAGACATGAAAGAAATAAACGAATTGATAGATAGCTTTAAAGCAATAGCCAAGGATGAATCCCATTCAAGGTGTCAAACTTGCAGAGACATTCTAAAAGAATTGGAAGATGGGACATCGGAAATTTATATCAACCATGCAACAAACGAATTTGTGTGGCATAACATTTCCACTTAGTAAGCAAAGTCTTTACAAACTTATTTCCATCTTGAAAGAATTTCATTTTTGCGGAGAAAATTTTACGGAAAAAGGAACTATCCGTTGGTAATTTAGCCCCCTTCCTCCAAAGAGGGGTATTTTAGAGAGGGGTTACGTAGCCCCCTCAAAGAGTAAACATACTTATTCAAAATATTGCTGTGCTATATCTGCCGTTTCTTTTTTGTCAATACAAATGTATTTAAAAAAGTTTTCTTCTGTTTTATGCCCTGTGAATGTCATTACCAATTTAGCATTTTTGCATTTTAGGTACAAGTTAGTTGCGAATGAACGTCTTGCCGTATGACTTGAAATCAATTGATATTTCTTATATGATTTTTGTTTGGCAACTCCCCCTTTTCGACTAATCAAATATACATCTGAATCAATATGAGCTATTTCCCCGCACTTTTGCAATTGCTTATTCAAATGAGATTTATCAACGGGACGTGGAAACTTCCCTGCATACTTTTTATAAATGGCTTTCACTTCTTTAGATAAAGGTATAATAACTCTCTCTTGCGTTTTACTCGTATTAATAATAACAGTATTTTCTTCAAAGTTCCATTCAGAAGAACTTAAACGTCCCCAATCACCCAAACGCAATCCCAACCTACAAGCCACAATAAACAAGTCTCGTGTCTGCTCAATATTTGATTTTAAATCTATCTTATATTGTATTTTTAGTTCATCGGTAAAATCAATATTATATATTGATTGTAATTCATTATCATTTAGATATATATGCTCAACATTATTACCTTTGGTTTTCCAACTCTTAAATGCGGTATCTGTTATTAATCCGTCTTGCAGAGCTTTATTAAGCCATACCTTCATTATGCTATTCGTTGCACATACCGTATTCATAGTATATTCTTTTACCGTTAACAGATAATGGGCTAAATTATCTTCAAAATATTTATTGAAAATTGAAAAACTATCTTGATACCCTCTATCTTTAATGAAATCACTAAACCGTGAAAGTACTATCTTATGATTGGTTATCGTACCTTTAGACGCAAATGTTCCCGTCCGTTTAATAATAACCTTATCCATATTACTGATATAATTTTGGAAATAAGTGATGGGAGTAACTTTGGCTTTAGCTTCAATTTCTTCTTCCTTCTTATTATAACTATTAATATATCCAAGTAAAACACGTTTCAACAAAACGGTATCTATATCACTCGCTTTATACCATACCACAGAATTAATATGGTCTTCTACCTTATCTTTGAGATAATCCAAAAATCTATTGACTTTATTCGCTTGTCTATTTTCTGCTTGTTTAAATTGACTGCTGTTTATCATCCTTTCCGTTTCATTATCCCATTGCTCTTTTTTGGACTTGTATCCCGTTGAGAATTTGAAGCGTTTTCCCAACACGCTAAACATTATATAAATTATTTGTTCTCCATCCCCCGATTTAAGGTAAAAGTGAATTTTGTATTTTTTCTCCATGCTCCTTCTTTTTTTTAGATTGATACAAAGGAACACAAAAAACATCATATTTACAATGCCATAGGGTACACTTTTAGGGTACAAAGTTGCATTTTAGGTTGAATAATGTAAGAAAAGGAAAATCAGCAAATTAAGCTAAAATACGCTTAAAATGCTGATTTTAAATAGATTAATATAAAAATTTTATTGATAGTCAGACACTATCTATTATTCCCATTCAATTGTGGCAGGCGGTTTGGACGAGATATCATAGCATACGCGGTTTACACCTTTTACTTTATTGATTATGTCGTTTGAAACCTTAGCCATAAATTCATAGGGAAGATGAGCCCAGTCGGCGGTCATGGCATCCGTACTAGTTACGGCACGTAGGGCAACGGCACGTTCGTATGTACGTTCGTCCCCCATTACTCCCACACTTTGTACGGGTAGCAAGATTACGCCTGCCTGCCATACTTGGTGGTAAAGGGATGTTTCGTTTCCGTCCGAGTCTTTCACTTTCCAGTCTCTCAATCCTTGGATATAGATATCATCGGCGTCTTGCAGAATACGTACTTTCTCAGGAGTGATATCACCCAAAATACGTACCGCAAGTCCTGGTCCGGGGAATGGATGGCGTGTAATCAGATGTTCCGGCATACCCAGTTCACGACCTACGTGGCGTACTTCATCCTTGAATAGCAGACGCAGAGGCTCGCATAGTTTCAAATTCATTTTTTCGGGCAGTCCACCTACGTTGTGATGACTTTTGATTACAGTGCCGGTGATACTTAATGACTCGATACAGTCAGGATAAATGGTACCTTGTGCCAGCCATTTCACATCTTTAATTTTATGAGCTTCTTCATCGAATACGTCAATAAAACCTTTGCCGATAATCTTACGCTTCTTCTCAGGTTCTTCCACACCTGCCAGTTCACTGAAGAATTTTTGGCTGGCATCCACTCCGATTACATTCAGTCCGAGACATTCATAATCATGGAGTACATTTTTGAATTCGTTCTTACGCAGCATGCCGTGATCTACAAAAATGCAGGTAAGATTCTTGCCTATCGCTTTATTTAATAATACGGCTGCCACAGATGAGTCTACTCCGCCACTCAGCCCCAGTACTACTTTGTCATTTCCCAGTTGCGCTTTCAGTTCGGCTACAGTCGTTTCAATGAAAGAGGCAGCGCTCCAGTCCTGTTTCCCCCCGCAAATGTCGACTACAAAATTTTTCAGAAGCTGGGTTCCGTCTTCACTGTGGAACACTTCCGGGTGGAACTGTACTCCCCATACTTTCTCTTCCTTTATTTGATAAGCAGCGATGGCTACTTTATCTGTTGAAGCGATAATTTTGAAATTCTCCGGAATGGCGGTGATGGTATCTCCGTGGCTCATCCATACTTGTGAGTGTTCACGGACGTTCTTCAATAGTGGGTTCTCTTGGTCGAAAGTGGAAAGGTGTGCACGTCCGTATTCACGTGTGCCGGCCGGTTCCACTTTCCCACCGTTTGTATAAGACATGAACTGTGCACCATAGCAGATACCCAAAATAGGATACTTTCCGCGAATGTCACTCAAATCGACTTTAAAGGCGCTTTCATCATACACCGAGAAAGGGCTTCCCGAAAGGATAACGCCGATTATGGACGGATCATTGTGTGGAAATTTGTTGTAAGGCACAATCTCGCAATAAGTATTCAGTTCGCGAACGCGACGGGCTATGAGTTGTGTGGTTTGTGAACCGAAGTCGAGAATAATGATCTTTTCTTGCATATATATATATTAAGATATGTAAATGATTTCGTGCCGCAAAGATACTCAGAAAAAATAAAAATCCGTCATGCTGTTGAGGCTTTTTATAATTGAATTGGAAAAACTTTGTTCTTCCTGCTTCCTTGTGGAAAAATATGCAAAAAAAAGATTGGAATGTTTAGGAAATGTCGGCTGGTATATAAATCACGGGCTGTCCGACAAGCATTTGAGGGCAGCCCGTTTTTTTGTGTGGATAATATTTTATTTTTTGCCAGCCTGTTCCTTCAACAAGTCACGGATTTCTGTAAGTAATACCTCTTCCTTGCTAGGGGCAGGTGGGGCGGCGGGAGCAGGAACTTCTTCTTTCTTGCGATTCAGCTTGGCAAGTAATCTTATAAATAAGAATATAGAAAAAGCAATGATGATAAAGTCGAAAGTAGCTTGTAGGAAGTTGCCATAATTCAACGTTACGGCAGCTTTTTCAACTCCATCCACTACTTCGGCCGGCTTTAATTGTAGTTTTAAATCTGTAAAGTTCACGCCACCTACCAGCAATCCGATGGGAGGCATGATGACATCGGCCACAATGGAAGATACTATTTTACCGAAGGCTCCGCCGATGATGACACCGACTGCCATGTCAATGACGTTTCCGCGCATTGCGAACGCCTTAAAATCTTGCAAGAAGCTGCTTTTTCCCATTTTTTTTTATTTTAATATGAATTTATGTGCGAATATAAAAACAAATTCTTATTTTTGCACCGCGTTTAGGAAATAAATACTAAACGTTTAACAACATTCCAACGTAGAGTGTTTAAAAGCTATATTATAAAACCTTTAAAATTTAAACAAAATGATTAAAGTAGGTATTAACGGATTTGGTCGTATCGGCCGTTTTGTATTCCGTGCAGCTCAGAAAAGAAACGATATTCAGATCGTAGGTATCAATGACCTTTGCCCGGTTGATTACTTAGCATATATGTTGAAGTATGACACTATGCACGGACAATTTGACGGTACTATCGAAGCTGACGTAGAAAATAGCAAATTGATCGTGAACGGCAATGCAATCCGCGTAACAGCTGAAAGAAATCCGGCTGACTTGAAGTGGGATGCAATCGGTGCTGAATACGTAGTTGAATCTACTGGTTTGTTCTTGACTAAAGAAAAAGCTCAGGCTCATATCGAAGCTGGTGCTAAATATGTAGTTATGTCAGCTCCTTCTAAGGATGACACTCCGATGTTCGTTTGCGGTGTTAACGAAAAAACTTATGTTAAAGGTACTCAGTTCGTTTCTAACGCTTCTTGTACTACTAACTGTTTGGCTCCTATCGCTAAGGTATTGAATGACAAATGGGGTATCACTGACGGTTTGATGACTACAGTTCACTCTACAACAGCTACTCAGAAAACAGTTGACGGTCCTTCTATGAAAGACTGGAGAGGTGGTCGTGCTGCTTCTGGTAACATTATCCCTTCATCTACTGGTGCTGCTAAAGCTGTAGGTAAAGTTATTCCTGAATTGAACGGTAAATTGACTGGTATGTCAATGCGTGTTCCGACTTTGGATGTTTCTGTAGTTGACTTGACAGTTAACTTGGCTAAACCGGCTACATATGCTGAAATCTGTGCAGCTATGAAAGAAGCTTCTGAAGGTGAATTGGCTGGCGTATTGGGTTACACTGAAGATGCAGTTGTTTCTTCTGACTTCTTGGGTGATACTCGTACTTCTATCTTCGATGCTAAAGCTGGTATCGCTTTGACTGATACTTTTGTTAAGGTGGTTTCTTGGTATGACAACGAAATCGGTTACTCTAACAAAGTATTGGATTTGATTGCTCACATGGCTTCTGTAAACTGCTAATCAGTTAAAAACCATATAGCGAAAGCCGTCTGAAGTAATTCAGACGGCTTTTTTTTATGTAGTTTTGCGTGCTAAGTTGCACATTTTCGTTATCTTTGTGCGACTGTTACAAAAACTTAGGATGGAAAAGTACGATTTGATAACGATATTAGGACCTACCGCTTCAGGAAAGACTCCTTTGGCAGCGGCTTTAGCTTACAAGTTGGATACCGAAATTATCAGTGGAGATAGCCGGCAGGTATATCGCCGGATGGATTTAGGTACGGGAAAGGATTTGGAAGACTATGTCGTGAATGGACAGCAAATACCTTACCATCTGATAGACATTGTAGACCCCGGATATAAATATAATGTATTTGAATTTCAACGTGATTTTTTGAATGCTTATGATCAAGTGAGATGGAAAGACAAACTTCCTATATTATGCGGAGGTACGGGGATGTATCTTGAATCCGTGTTGAAGGGATATAGGCTGCTTCCTGTTCCAGAGAATCCCAAACTTAGGGACTCGTTAGCAGATAAATCATTAGCGGAACTCACCCGGTTGTTGTCAACTTACAGGAAACTTCATAACTCTACGGACGTAGATACTGTAAAGCGGGCTATCCGGGCCATTGAAATAGAAGAGTATTACAAGCACCAATCAGCGGAATACCGTGAGTTCCCGCAAATTCATAGTTTGATCATTGGAGTAGATATAGCTCGTGAGTTACGTCGTGAAAAAATATCCCACCGTTTGAAGCAGCGTTTGGATGAAGGGATGGTAAACGAAGTGAAGGCTTTGTTGGATAGTGGTATTTCTTCCGAGGATTTGATTTATTACGGATTGGAATATAAGTATTTGACTTTATATGTCTTGGGTAAACTTTCTTTCAATGAAATGTTTCATCAATTGGAAATAGCTATCCATCAATTTGCCAAACGGCAGATGACCTGGTTCCGGGGCATGGAGCGGCGAGGGTTCACTATACATTGGCTGGATGCTTGCCTGCCTATGGAAGATAAGGTGGAAAAAATCATTAATTTGTTACACACTAAAAACTAAATGTTATGGCTGTAGAACCAAACAGATGGGGGATTATTTATAATCCGAAAGCCGGAAGCCGTAAGACTCAGAAGCGTTGGAATGAGATACGTAGCTATATGGAAAACCGTAAGGTGGTTTTTGACTACGTACAGTCCGAAGGTTTTGGGTCGGTGGAACGACTCGCCCGTACCTTGGCTAATAATGGTTATCGAACCATTGTGATTGTAGGTGGAGACGGAGCGATCAATGATGCTATTAACGGTATTATGACTTCTATGGTGGAGGATAAGACAAATATCGCTTTTGGAATCATTCCTAATGGTATTGGTAATGACTTTGCCAAATATTGGGGGTTGGATGAAGATAATTATAAAGCAGCGGTAGATTGGATTATCAATCGTCGTCTGAGGAAAATTGATGTGGGGCGTTGTAATTATTTTGATGGAGAGAAGCACACCTCCCGCTATTTCCTGAATGCCATATATATAGGTTTAGGTGCGCGTATTGTACAGATCTCAGATGGTACCCGCCGTTTTTGGGGAATACGTGAGTTGTCTTTTGCCGCTTCCATGTTCCTGTTGCTGTTTGAACGTAAATTGTACCGTACACATCTTTGTATCAATGGCGAACATATTCGTGGACGTATCATGACGGTATGTGTGGGAAGTGCCCGTGGATACGGTTTGACACCTAGTGCAGTTCCTTATAATGGCTGGTTGGATGTGTCGGTTATTTATCGTCCGGAGTTAATTCAACTTTTCTCGGGTATGTGGATGCTGTTGCAGGGACGTATTTTAAATCATAAAATGGTGAAACCTTATCGTACACGGAAAGTAAAAGTACTACGTGCGCAGAATGCTTCTGTCAGTTTGGACGGGCGTATTTTAGACCGCCATTTTCCTTTGGAAATTACGATCCAGCCGGAAGCTATAACTTTGATTATCCCTAATTAAAAACTATAGATATCCATTTCTTGCTTTAAGGATAGAGGCAGAGTAGATATCTCAATGAATAGACGTAAGATAATGACAATTTCAGATTTAAGAAAGACAGATAATTTCTTTTTACTGGCTGGTCCTTGTGTGATCGAAGGAGAGGAAATGGCTCTCCGAATAGCAGATCGTATTGTGAAAATAACAGATAAACTGGGTATTCCCTATGTGTTTAAAGGATCTTATCGTAAGGCTAACCGTTCCCGTTTGGATTCGTTTACAGGAATAGGTGATGAAAAGGCCTTGAAAGTACTTCGTAAAGTACGGGAAACTTTTGGAATTCCTGTGGTAACCGATATTCATAGTGCTGGAGAAGCTGCTATGGCCGCTGAATATGTGGATGTGTTGCAGATTCCTGCTTTCCTGTGTCGCCAGACTGATTTGCTGGTGGCGGCAGCTCATACCGGAAAGATTGTCAACATCAAGAAAGGACAATTTTTATCACCTGGCGCCATGCGTTTTGCTGCTGACAAAGTGGTGGAGGCGGGTAATGATCAGGTTATGCTGACCGAGCGGGGAACGACTTTCGGGTATCAGGATTTGATTGTAGATTATCGGGGTATTCCGGAAATGCAGACTTTAGGTTTTCCTGTAATTCTGGATGTGACACATTCTTTGCAACAACCTAATCAGACTGCCGGTGTGACAGGTGGTATGCCGCAGCTTATTGAAACGGTAGCCAAGGCTGGCATAGCGGTAGGAGTGGACGGTTTGTTTATGGAAACCCACGAAGACCCTTCTGTCGCTAAGAGTGACGGAGCGAATATGTTGAAACTGGATTTGCTGGAAGGGCTATTGACCAAACTGGTAAGAATCCGCCAAGTGTTATAAATGTTATTCGTTGGGGATTCACAGGTAAGATGGGTTAATTTATTTGGACTATGGGGCAACTTGCATGAATAGTATAAAATAAGGTCGGTTTTTGCAGTAGAAACCGGCCTTACCTTTCTTTCTCCGTCAAAACAGAAAAAAGAATAGAAGCAGATGTGGATTATTTTTTTAGAATATAAGCCTTCATGCGGGCTATATCATTTAAGTAATCTTGCAAATCTTGTTCATGGTCCTCTTCTTCTGCCATAATATGTTTGGCAATATCACAAGTGGTGAAGTCAATTCCGTTTGTGAATTCAGCAATTTGCTGATAGCGGTAGATGGCACAACGTTCGGATTCTACATTTTGTTTCAACAAGATTTCCGAACCGAAATCTACGGGCGCATCATATTTGCAGCGAGCTAAATCAAACCATTGTTTAGGGTCAAGTACGGGTACGCCTTCCAATTCAATGATACGGTCGGCCAATAATTTTGCATGGTTATATTCCTCGGCTGCATGTTCTTGAAACTCGCGTTGTACATCACCGCGCATAGCGCCTTCTACTACGAATGAACCTACCCAGTATTGGTAGAAAGCCAACCATTCTTCGGACAGAGCTGCATTCAGCTGAGCCAATAAGTCCACAATGTCAATTTTATCCTTCAGGATATTCACAGATTCTTTAGCCATAATGTAAAGTTTAAGTTAGTGTTTATTATTATTTAGTCCACAGCGGGTATAGTCATGTCGTCTAACACACCTATGCCTTCCTGGTCTACATCTTTTTTTACGTCAGAACTGGTATAAAGCCAGATACCGAATCCCAGCACAAATAAAATAAGGAGGATGATTCCCCATAATTTACCTTTACTCATAGTTTCTTGGTTTTAGTTTCTTTAATAACAGCTGGTGCTGAAAAAGGTTTTGTAAGTAGAGAAAAAAACAGGCGTCTGTTATGGAAAAACGGACGCCTGTGTGTGTGAAGTATGAATTGATATTAGATTTTATCCTATTTTGCTGATTTTTTTTAGTTTCTCTTCATCAATGATTTTAATTTTTCTACCGTCGATGGTAATCAGTTTTTCAGTTGCAAAGTTAGAAAGCGTACGGATTGCGTTCGAAGTAGTCATATTTGATAAGTTTGCCAAATCTTCTCGTGAAAGGTAAATGCTTAGTGTAGATTCATCTTCTTCTACTCCATAAGTATCTTTCAAAAATAACAGAGATTCCGCCAATCGTCCACGAATATGTTTTTGCGTAAGATTTACGGTTCTTTCATCAGAAATTCCCAAATCTATAGAAAGTTGGCGGATAAAGAACAAAGCTAATTCAGAGTTGTCTTTTATCAGTTTCATAATGGCCGGCATGGGAATAAGGCAGATAGTGCAAGGCTCGAAAGCGGAAGCAGCTGTCACGAAGTTCCCTTCGGCAAAAAAAGCTCGGTATGCGAAATATTCTTTCGTCTTTAATACGCGGATAATCTGGCTACGTCCTCCCACACCTTCTTTGTAGATTTTTACTTTTCCACTAAGAAGACACATAAGGTGCATCGGAGTTTCTCCTTCGCAGTATATCGTCTCATTCTTTTTATACTTCTGTATCGTAAAGTTCTGAGCCAAGAACTCTCTTTGTTCCTGTGTTAAAGGTTGCCATAAGTCTGGTATACTTTCAGCAATCTCAGTTTCTGATAATTCTTTTCTAACCATAAACGTGCTATAAAACCGTGTTATAGAGCACAAATATAAGAAGAAAAAATAAAAGGACGAAGTAATCAGAAGAAAAAAGAAAGATATATTATTAATTTATCTTCAAAAAATAACAAAAGGATAGGTTCTTATCTCCTATCCTTTCTTTTTTTTGTGAAATTTTATTTGGTGAACAGTAATTCACGATATTTAGGTAATGGCCAAATCTCATCGTCTATTTCTAGTTCCAAATGGTCAATATGGTCGCGGATTTCTTTCAGATATGGACGCACTTGTTCCTCGTAACTGAAGGCTTTCTCTACTTGGCTTCCCAAATGATTTGCTACTTTTCGGGCTTCTGTCATGTTGTGCACGGCTTTTTTAATAGCAAGTATGCGGTTTTGAATTTCACGTACCAAATTCTTCCGGTCTTCGGTCAGCTCTTCGTATTCTTCGGTGGAGAATATCTCTTTCAGACCACGAAGATTTTCTAATAGTCTGTTCTGATAAATTACAGCTGTGGGAACAATATGATTGATAGCTAGATCGCCTAGTACACGACTTTCAATCTGGACCTTTTTAGTAAACTTTTCCAGTTCCACTTCTATACGACAGAACAATTCATTTTCATTGAATATTTTTTCGCCTATCAGTACTGCACGAGATTGCTCATCGTTGAACTTCAGGATGGCTTCGGGTACATGGCAGATATTGGTCAATCCGCGTCGTGCGGCTTCTGCTTTCCATTCTTCCGAGTAGCCGTCACCTTCAAAACGGATGTTTTGTGAAGCGATGATGGTTTCTTTTAATACCTTATACAGAGCTTCTTCCTGTTCCATCCCTCCGTTTACTAATTTATCTATCTGGGTCTTGAACTCATTCAACTGGTGTGCCATAGCGGCATTGATCACAATCATTGATGCGGCACAGTTGGCAGATGAGCCTGCAGCACGGAATTCAAAACGGTTTCCGGTGAAGGCAAAAGGAGAGGTACGGTTACGGTCTGTATTGTCTTGCAATATGGCAGGTATGCGCCCGATACCCAATTGCAATGCTTTCTTTTCATCAGGGGTCAGTTCGGCGTCATTCAGACGTGCCACTACTTCGTCCAACATATGGGAAAGATGACGTCCTAGGAAAATAGACAGAATAGCGGGGGGGGCTTCATTTGCTCCTAGGCGATGGCTGTTTCCGGCACTGACAATAGAGGCACGTAGTAAATCCTGGTTTTTATAGACCATCATCAGTACGTTGACTATGAAAGTCAGGAAAAGCATATTTCCTTCCGCAGTCTTGGCAGGAGAGAACAAATTGATACCTGTGTCTGTACAAAGTGACCAGTTGTTGTGTTTGCCCGATCCGTTTACTCCTTTGAATGGTTTTTCGTGGAGCAGTACAGTAAAATTGTGTTTGGAAGCGATACGTTTCATCAGGTCCATTACCAGCTGGTTATGGTCGTTGGCCAGATTTACATCTTCAAAAATAGGAGCTAGCTCAAATTGGTTGGGAGCCACTTCGTTATGCCGTGTTTTTACCGGAATCCCTAGTTTGTGACATTCCAGTTCCAATTCTTTCATAAAACTGGTTACACGTGGAGGGATGGAACCGAAGTAGTGGTCGTCTAGCTGCTGGTCCTTGGCAGACGAGTGTCCCATCAAGGTGCGTCCGGTCAGGCAAAGATCCGGACGTGCATTATATAGTGCGGTATCCACTAAAAAGTATTCTTGTTCCCAACCCAGATTGGCGAATACGCGTTTTACGTTTGGATCGAACATTCTGCAAACCTCAGTTGCCGCTTTGTCTACAGCACCTAATGCCTTCAACAAAGGAGTTTTGTAGTCGAGTGCTTCGCCTGTATAAGAGATGAAGATAGTAGGAATACAAAGTGTGCTGTCTACAATGAAAGCCGGAGAAGAAACATCCCATGCCGTATAGCCACGTGCTTCAAATGTGTTCCGGATACCGCCGTTGGGAAAACTGGACGCATCCGGTTCCTGTTGGATAAGCAGTTTGCCCGAGAAGCGTTCTATAACATTACCGTCGTCACCGAATTCAATAAAGCCGTCGTGCTTTTCGGCAGTTCCGTCAGTCAGAGGCTGGAACCAATGAGTGTAGTGGGTAACATTAAAGGTCTTTGCCCAATTCTTCATGCCATTGGCTATCATGTCGGCCATTTCACGATTGATAGGGGTACCTTTCTCGATTGCGTTTATTACTGCTTTATAAGCCTCACTAGGCAGATATTCCTGCATTTTTTTACGGTCGAATACGTGGTTGCCGTAATAATCAGCTAACTTTTCAGAGGGGTAGTCAACTTTAACAGGGCGTCTGTTGGCTAACTCCTGTAGAGCAAAAAATCTCATTTTGGACATGTTGTCTTTCTTTTACTGGTTGTTGGCTGCAAAAATACTGCTTTTTGATTAATAATTCGCTATATCGCTAATCATTTTTCATTTCTGTTAAGGATGTTAATTAAGTATTATCATGCGTCAGCCTGTTGGTTTTTGTTTATATTTGCTCTTCAAACAATGAAAAGAAAGTACATTGATGCACTATATACGGATTGTCAGGTTGATTATATTTTGTCTTTTGTTACCTTTAGCTGTTCAGGCTAAGAGGGAAAAGGTTGATATGCCCGACAAGCCGATGGTGTCCGATTCCATTCTTCAGTGTATTTTCCAGTTTTCGCCGTTCTATTCCCGTATCATTGATGAGTATAAGGCTGATTTATATATAAAAGGAAAAGTAAAGGTACATAAGCGCAATCACCTTATCCGCTATGTACCGTCCATGTTTCGTTTCGAAAAACACATCAATGATTACCTTATGGAATCTCTTAGTGAGCTGCATTATACGGCCCCTGATATATACGACCGTAAGATAAAAGCGGTATCCACTACATTTCCACGTAACAGGGGACAGATAACGGATGTGATGGATTATTTGAACATGAATATCTATTCTTCTTCATTGATGTCCGATAAACTTCTTTCTCCTTTGGATAAGAAATCTAGCAGATATTATCATTATTTATTGGATTCTATAGCCGGTCCTCCCGATTGCCAGCGGTATAAAATACTTATTATTCCCAAATTCCGTGGTACACAGTTGGTCAGTGGATATATGTGGGTTAGTGATCAGATATGGACTATTCGTGAACTTTATATTGAAGGCGTTTATGATGTGATCCGCTTCAAGGTCCGTGTCAAGATGGGAGAGGAGGGCGATGTGGAGTTTCTGCCGGTGCAGTTTGATTTGAATCTTGTTTTTAAGTTTATAGGTAACCATCTGGAAATGGATATGGGAGCCTGGTTGAAATACAATGAAATTAAATTTTATGAAGGAGCCGCCCGGCGTAAATCTCAAAAGAAGCATCGCCATGACCTGACGGAATCCTATAAGCTGACTTGTGACTCGGAACAGCTGATAACAGATAAGGAAAAGTTCAATGAGCTGCGTCCCATTCCGCTGTCCGCTTTGGAGGATTCTTTGTATAGAAGTTATGCTTTACGTCAGGATACGCTTTTACGCGTACCGAAAAAAAAGAAGAATGAACATTTGGAGTTTTGGGGGGAGTTGGGTGACATGCTTATCAGTAGTTACAATGTGAATTTGTCCAGTATGGGGAGTGTGCATTGTTCTCCACTTATTAATCCGGTGCTGTTGGATTATAGCCACAGCAGGGGCTTTTCGTATAAGCAGAAGTTTAAATACAGTCGGCTTTTTCATGATGGACGTATACTTAGAATCAGTCCGCAGATAGGTTATAATTTTACACATAAGGAACTTTATGTGAAAGCGGATGCCGATTGGCAATATTGGCCGGAAAAGCAGGCTAGTTTTGAGGTTAGTGTAGGTAACGGTAACCGCATATATAGTAGTGTCGTATTGGATCAGCTAAAGCAATTGCCCGATAGTACCTTTAATTTTGACCAATTGGAATTGGACTATTTCAAGGATGTGTATCTCAATCTGTTCCATAATATAGAAATAGTGAACGGCTTGTTTATTAAAGCAGGTGTTTCCGTACATTGGAGGTATCTGATAAATAATTCGAAAGTCATTCTTGAAAAGCCGTTGCCTGATAAGGATTGGGCTGCATTGCGAGGTATCAGATCAGAATACAATAGTTTTGCACCTCGTATACGTATTGAATGGACTCCCGGTATGTATTATTACATGAACGGTCGCCGGAAGATGAATGTAGGTTCCAGTATGCCTACTTTTATGCTGGATTATGAACGGGGCATTAAAGGTGTATTCAAGAGTACGGGTGCTCATGAACGTTGGGAGTTTGATATACAGCAAAACTTGAAACTGAGCGGAATCCGAAGTATCGGTTATCGCATTGGGGGGGGGATGTTTACCAAGCAGGAAGATATGTATTTCGTGGATTTTGCTAACTTTGCCCGTCGTAATCTTCCCGAAGGATGGAATGATGATATTGGTGGCACTTTCCAATTGCTGGACGGACGTTGGTATAACTCCTCACGTCAGTACTGGCGGGGGAATTTCACCTATGAGTCTCCTTTTATTTTCTTGAAACCCTTAAACCGTTGGCTGGGATTAGTCCAGCAGGAGCGTTTGTATGGTGGTATCCTGTTCATGCCACATCTTAATCCATATATCGAGTTGGGTTATGGCATCGGCACACATATATTTGATGTGGGGGCTTTTGTAAGCACTATCAACGGGCAATTTGATACCTTTGGTTTTAAATTCACTTTCGAGTTATTTAATAAATAATCCTGTTCAAACAATCTGTTTGGTTTTCTGTTTATTACAACATAACAGAAACTAAACAGTGTATGCATTATAAAATATTTTTATGTGTTCTTTTGTTCCCGGTTTCATTATCAGCTCAAAACGGGGAATTATCTTTAACATTGGAACAATCTGCCAGCCTGATGAACAAGGGCAGCCGCACGTTGCAAATGGCGGATAAGGCTGTAGATATAGCACGCAGTGAGCGACAAAAGATGAATGCTTTTTGGTATCCGTCTTTGAATGCATCGGGTGCATACGTCCATTTGTCCAACCATATTGAGGTCAAGGAACCTTTAAGGCAATTTACCGATCCGGCAAAAGACTTTGTACATTCCATTGTGCCCGATGATAAATTTATTTCTTCTATTCTTGATAATATAGGTGCGCATACCCTTACTTTTCCTTTATTAGAACGTAACCTGACGACCATAGATGCTAATGTGATGTGGCCGCTTTTTACAGGCGGAAAACGAATTTTTGCAAGCCGTATCGGCAACCGTATGGTAGATTTGGCCAAAGCAGGTAGGGAAGAGGCGGGAGCTACTTTGCAATCGGAGTTGGTGGAAACTTATTATGCTTTGCGTCTGGCGCAAAGAGTGGTGGATGTACGCGAGCAAACCTTTTTAGGCTTGCAGAAACATTACCGTAATGCCATGAAGCTGGAGGAGAACGGTATGATAAATAAGGCCGAACGCCTCTTTGCTCAGGTCACTATGGACGAGGCCAGACGTGAGTTGGAATCTGCCCGGAAAGATTTGAATGTGGCGCAAAATGCCTTGAAAGTCTTGTTGAATGTGGAAGACGCCATATCCATCAATCCCAGTTCTCCTTTGTTTATGAACCATGATCTGCCCGATGAACTTTATTTCAAGAATCTGGTAAGTACCGGCAGCTATATAGTAAGTAAATTGCGAATACAGGAGGCGATGGCAGATAATCAATTGAAAATCAGTAAAAGTGCATATATTCCTACCATTGCATTGTTTGGAAAGCAGACACTTTATGCAGAGAATCTTCCGAAAAACCTGATGCCCCGTACTTTGGTAGGAGTGGGTTTTACTTGGAATATATTCGACGGACTGAACCGTGAAGCCAATATCCGTCAGACACGTCTTACTAAACAAACTTTGCAACTGGGAAGGGAAAAGGCTCAGAATGAATTGGGTGTTTTGGTAGACAAGTTATATAGCGAAATTCAGAATGCAAAGGATGATGTCGCCGCACTCAACACCACGATTGAGATGAGTCGTGAATTGGTACGTATCCGTAAAAAATCCTTTCAGGAAGGAATGGCTACCTCTACTGATGTGATTGATGCGGAAACGATGTTGTCCAAGGTGCAGATTGCTTTTTTGCTGGCTTATTATAAATATGATGTGGCACTGGCATCTCTGCTCTCTACTTGCGGAATGCCCGAAAGTTTTTGGCAGTATAGCCGTACCGGACAAACCGAGAACTTTATATTCGGGAAATAATAAAAAAAGAAAACAATATGGAAAAAGAGAAGAAACAGTTAGGAGTCGCTTTTATCGTTGTTCTTGTGGCCATTGTTATGGTGTCTGCCATTGGGATTATAGCTATGAGCAATAAACCGGTTGTATTGCAGGGGCAGATAGAAGCTACTGAAATACGGATTTCCGGAAAACTTCCCGGTAGAATTGATACCTTTTTGGTCCGGGAGGGACAGTATGTAAAGATGGGTGACACCTTGGTTGTGATTAACAGTCCTGAGGCTTGGGCGAAGTTCCAGCAGGTAAATGCCTTGGAAGATATTGCGAAATTTCAGAACAAGAAAATAGACGACGGTACACGTCGGCAGATAGTCCGTTCGGTAGAAGAATTGTGGAACAAGTCAAAGAGTGACTTGCAACTGGCCACGGTGACGTATGACCGTATTCAGGCGCTTTACAAAGATAGCGTGGTCACCAGCCAGCGGAAAGATGAAGTGGAAGCCATGTATAAAGCTGCTGTTGCCGCCGAACGGGCGGCGCATCAACAATTCCTGTTAGTGAAGGACGGAGCGCAGAAAGAGGATAAAGAGAGTGCCCGCTCCTTGGTGGATGCGGCTCGGGGCACTGTGAATGAGGTTCAGGCCTTGTTGATGGATGCCCGCCTCACAGCTCCCGAAGACGGACAGATATCAACCATCTACCCCAAGCGTGGAGAACTGGTAGGAGCGGGGACTCCCATTATGAGTCTGGTAGTATTGGATGATTGTCATGTAGTGCTTAATGTCCGTGAGGACTATATGCCTTATTTCCGTATGAACGAGAATTTTATGGGAGATATTCCGGCTCTTGATGTAAAAAACAAGGCATTTAAAATCAATTACATCAGCCCGTTGGGGAGTTTTGCCACTTGGCGTTCTACCAAGCAGACGGGGACATACGATATGAAAACTTTTGAAATTCATGCGCTGCCTGTAGAGCCGATGGAGGGATTAAGACCGGGTATGTCCGTCTTGGTAAATCTGGATGAATTGAAATGATAGAAGGATAGCTATGTTATTCTGATTGCAGTGAATGGTAAATATAAATGAACTACTTGAATGAAAGAATCTCCTTTTATAGCGGTATTGAAACGTGAACTGGACCGTATGGTTTCCCGGCGCATTTATTTTGCATCGTGTATCGTCTTGCCTTTGTTTTCTATCTTCTTTATGGCTACAATTTTTGGTAACGGACAGATGGAGAATCTGCCTGTGGGTGTTGTGGATGGTGATAATACAGCCACTTCTCGTGAGATAATTCGTATGACCGAGGCTGTTCCCACTTTCCGCATCACTCGGCATTATGCCGATGAAGCGGAGGCCAGGGCAGATGTGCAGCGGAAAAGTATTTATGGATACCTCAGTATTCCGTCTGGTTTTGAAGCAAAGGTGATGGATGGTAAGGAAACAGCTCTGACTTATTATTACCATTATGCATTGATGAGTGTGGGAAGTGAGATTCACGGAGCATTTCAAAGTTTGTTGAAAAGCATCTCGGTAGTTCCCATTGTCACTCATGCTGTGGCATTGGGTATAAATCAGGAAGAGATAGAATCTTTTCTGTTACCGGTCACCACACAGAATCATCCGTTATTTAATCCTGATATGGATTATTCGGTCTATCTTACACAGCCATTCTTCTTTGTTTTTCTGCAAGTTATCTTGTTGTTGGTCACTACATACTCCATTGGCAGTGAAGGGAAATTCCATACTTCAGCCAATTGGCTGGCAGTGGCAGATGGGAATATCTGGGTGGCGGTCACTGCCAAGTTACTTCCATACAGTTTTATCTTCATCGTTATGAGTATTCTGGCAAACTATGTCTTTTTTGGTGCCATGCATATACCGATGGATTGTGGTTTTTGGGCGTTGAATCTTACTTCGGCACTATTGGTCATTGCTACGCAGGCGCTGGCGGTTTTTCTGTTCTCTCTTTTTCCTGCGTTGAGTATTATTATCAGTATCGTTTCCATGGTAGGATCGTTAGGCGCTACCCTTGGCGGGGTTACCTTTCCGGTGCTTCACATGTTTGCACCGGTGTACTATGCCTCTTATCTTTTCCCCGTCCGTCACTTTGTCGAGATTGGACAGAATCTGCTTTATGGCAACTATGGTTATGCGTATATGTGGGGCAATGTAGCCTGTCTGCTGTTGTTCCTTATTCCTCCTTTATTGTTGTTACCTCATTTGAAACGCTCTTTAATCAGTCGGAAATATGACGATATTGAATAATATATTAGCTGTATCTTGGCACGAGTTTCGTGTGATGTGTACCCGCTATTCCATTTTATTGGTACTCAGCGGTGGCATCTTTGTGTATGGATTACTTTATAACTATATGTATGCTCCCAATGTGGTACGCGATGCTCCGGTGGCAGTAGTGGATATGAGTCGCACTCCGTTAAGCCGCAGTTACATCCGTTTGCTGGATGCCACTCCGCAGGCACGGGTATTGACAAACAATGCTGATTTGCCTGCTGCTAAGGAATTGATGAAATATGATGAAGTGGTGGGTATTGTTTACATTCCCGCGGATTTTGACGCTCGTGTGGGGCGTGGTGAAGAAGCGATATATATTATGTACAGCACCACTACGGCTTTCCTTTATTTTGCTTCCATGCAGGAAGCGTCTGCTGGAGCCATGCTTGCTGTGAATGATGATGTCCGACCCGAGCAAGTGGTTTTTCTACCTCAGGATGATATACAATCTGTGGTTCAAACAAGGTCTGTCGATGTGGTAGGTACTGCCCTGTATAATTATACCGATGGTTATGGTACTTATTTGATACCTGCCGTTTTGATGGTTGTTATTTTTCAGACGTTGATATTTGTTATCAGCATGTTGAGTGGGAAAGAGCGTGAAACTGGAGATATACTGATGTTTGCAGGCCCTGAAGGAAGGGATCTTTCTTTTTTACGTATGGCATCCGTAGTGATAGGAAAATCATTTACTTATTTAGTCTTTTATGCTTTATTCTCTGTCTTTTTGTTGGGGCTTCTTCCTTTAGTTTTCCAATTGCCTCATTTAGCATATCCGTGGAAAATTGTGGCACTTATGATACCTTATATTCTTGCTACCAGTTTCTTTGGATTGGCCTGTTCGTTATTTTTCAGTGATAGTGATGCTCCATTGTTGTTGGTAGCTTTCTTCTCTGTAGGATTGATTTTCCTGTCCGGAGTTTCTTATCCGCTGGAGTTAATGCCTTGGTATTGGCAATGGATTCATTATATGGTTCCTGCGGCTCCCGGAACTTTGGCCTTTGTTAAGATAAATTCTATGGGAGCTAGTATGTCTGAAATCAGTCAGCAATATATTATCCTATGGATACAATGTGCGATATACTTTGTTTTGGCTTGTCGAGCCTATCGCTACAATATAAAGAAAGCAAAGTGTGAAAGACAATAATTTTATGTGTGATTGTTTTTTATGTAATTCGTTTTGCTGATTCTCCATTTTTTATAAGGTCTGTTTGGAGCTGGAGCGAGGAGCCTGAAAGTTGTTGATATTTTAATTCTTGGTGATTATTCTCTTGTTGTTTCTTTTGTTTTTTCAGCTCCTTTTATGAGATGATGCAAGGGGGAAACTTGCAAACTTGCACAACTTGCAGTCTTTCCACACACACACACACACGAGCGCGCGCGATTGCGCGTATGCGTACATTATAATGGCGATGGATTATTATATCCTGGTAAAGTAATGACATACAATCCGATGAGAGTGTGAAGGGTAGAGTGGAGGAAGAGGTGGAGTGGTGTGTTGGCTTCCATCTTTTTTCCTAGTTCTAGGTAGTGAATGGTCTGGTTCTATCCTGTTTTTTTGTAATGGGGGGATGAAGAAAATCTTTCTGGAGGTTATGGTAACCGATGAGCGGTAGGTGAACAGCAGCCGGCAGCTTTTCTGACGGAGTATCTGGGTATTGGACGGGATGCTATGTGCTTTTGTATAGTTTGTGTGTTCCGAAGGGTTAGTAACGTGTGTTCCGTAAGGTTAGTAATGTGTGACCTTGTACGTTACTAACATAGAGGCCTGTATGTTAGTAACGTACCTTGTTTAAAGTAGCTAGGAGGTTTTTCGCATGCAGGATACGTGTCTTCCGCAGAATTATGTGAATTGTATTAAGGTTAAAGTGTGTGGTTGCCGCAGATTCAGGAAGTCGGTCCTTTACGGTCAGTGTTTGTTTTGTTCTAGTCCTTGTCTTCCGCTTTCTTATTTTCTCCTTGTCAGGCTTTCCTGCTCTTTTCCACCGGAAGTCTTGTCACGTATCTCCCTTTCCGCCTTTTGCATTCTGTTATCCTTTCCTCCGTTGTAGTTCTCTCCGGTATCGTCCGTCTGTCTTCCGCTCTCTTTTTTATGCTTTATTATTTTTTCATATTATAATGTACGCGCACGTGTGTGTGTGGAGATGCTGCAAGTTTTGCAAGTTTGCAAGTTTGCCTTCCGTTTTTCCGT
>ERZ832317.622-NODE-622-length-50848-cov-24.870179_pt1 | contig 50848 bp, 48 predicted proteins | sample MGYA00519695_ERZ832317 | MGnify/ENA primary metagenome ERZ832317 (study PRJEB31850, sample SAMEA3708726) | human gut metagenome | biome: human gut; feature: human-associated habitat; material: faeces | place: China | collected 2014 ...
TTCCACTGGATTCATCAAACAAATTGATTTCTGTTTCCACATCATCTACGCAATGTTTTGTGAATATATCTATTCTTTCATTCTCTTTTTCTTCCACTCTAAAATCTACAATGTCTAAGTCCATCTCCTGAATCATCTGAAGCATCAACTGTTTTACCTCTTCCGATGTGGACACAGCCATTCGTAGTTCTTGTATTGGATTTCCATAATTCAGGAATTCGATTCCATATTCAAACCAACTCAATACATCCTTAACCACCGTATTTCCCTTATAAGCAATTCCTAAATAAGAAAGTAGCGTAAGCGTTTTAGACAATTCATCACTAACTTTCAGTTTTGCAAAAGCCCCCTTTAAAACAATTCCGTTTTCATCTCTGGTAAAAAGAGCAGATTTTCTGCCTGTTTCAAGTTTGACTCTATCCAAGCTCTCATATAAAACGAGATCACGCTTTACGTGCAAAATGTATCTGTACTCTGAAACTGCGGTTCGAAAAAACAATTCAAATTCTGTAGGCTCGTCCTTACTCTCCGAAAATACAAATGGCTCCACAATTATTTTCTTTTGAAGTAATACCTTTTCCTCGCTATCCTCTGTCGCAAAAAGGGGACGTAACACTTTTGCCACCAAGGTATGCAATGCAGCCAAAACATTAGATTTTCCTCCGCCATTCGGACCATAAATAGCTGATACCGGTAGATATTTTTCCTCATCTTTATCTATAATGATTCTATCCTCATGTTCCGATATTGCAGCTGCCTGCATATCAAATGTCACTTCATCTCTTATACTTTTGAAATTTTTTACTGTAAACTGGCATAACATATCTTTTACCCTCCGTTATACCTTTATTATATCCCTGACGCAAATATTTGCAAGTAATATTTGAGTTTTTTTCTCATATATCAGTTTGTAATATCGCATTTTGTAAATTTCTGTCGATTATAGTCTATAACATCATAACATTTATAGAACTGTACTTGATTGCGTTTCATCTACTACCATAATAAGAAAAACAAGGCTCTCACCTTGCTCCTCTTATCCCACACATAACTTTTCCGTGTTTTCCGATAAATTTTCTAGTATGTAACCCTCACTCTCTGCATACAATGCAGCATCCTCTATTGCCCGCTCTACCTTCCTTGCATTTACTTCTACTAAGAATTTGCACAGGAAATCTGCGGTATCTTCCGCTGAATTTGGATTATGAAAACGATAATTTAATTTCGTCCGTTTCAAGCGAAAGCTACACCCCCTTACCTCGCCTATCCTTCTCTCCCATACTATGAGAAGGCTTCTTAGATTAGACCAGACCTTTTTATTTAATCTAAGCATAATCCATTTGAAATCAAATTACGTTCCCCAAATACTGGACTTTTGTCTATTCCCACTGTACTTTTCCAAAAATCACACTGTTCCCAGCTGCACCATATTCCATCCAAAGCCGTAAAAGCGAAAGAAAAGGCTTGAAAAAGGTTTTATGTTACTAATCTTCTTCAAGCGTCTCAATGCCAATCCCGTATACAATTTTATAATCGGCATCCTCTCCTTTGCCTTCTTTCTAAATTCAAATTTAATTTTAATTCTATATTCACAACTTGGCAAGCAGTGCATTTGTACACACACAATGCGTTTTTACTTGTTGGGAATATCTCCCAATCCCTCAAAATCAATCAGAAATCTGATTGAACCATATAATTCTTTTTTCAATTTCATCCGAAAATTATATTCCAAATGTTTCAGGAGGCAAATCAATTCCTAACATTGCTCCAAATTTAAGACCAAATCTCACAAAGTTGTATGAAACAGATGTGACAACATTATCTGTTACCACAAAACCCATTTGCACTGGATTTTTTAAATTATCATCCCAACCTATCATCTGAGATAATTCTTCTTCTGAAAATCCTTCTCCCATAATCTCCTCTTTATTTACGCCGGCCATAAATGCTTTTCCTAATAATATTCCTGCTCTCACAAGCATAATCGGTGCAATAGAGATAGCACCAATAATCTTGTTATCGAACTGCTTAATGAAATCAATAACTCTCGGATTTTCTATTGCCTCCCGAATATCCATAGCCCCCGGAAGAAGTAAACTATCATATTCTTCAATGTCTAATTCGCTCAATTCTTTTTGTGGTATAACAAGCAAACCATCTTCACTTCTTATAGGTTCTTTCGTTGCTCCAAAAACAACTACTTCCTTTCCCCCCAAGACCAATACTTCCATCGCAACACTTATTTCAAAATTGCAAAAAGAATCATATAATAATACTGCCGTTTTCTTCATACGTTTTCACCCTCCTCATATTTTTTACTCATTGTCTTCTAAAATTCACACTTCCATCTCATACATATTATATCAAAATCACTCTCAGATTTCCACCTGAGAGTGATCCTACTTTATCCCTATTCAATCACCCAAACAATCTTACCTTTAAATCGTTCTACATTGTTACGTCTATATGTACCGTACTCTTGCTGATCCCGAAATGCTTTGCCGCCTGCCGCACGGTCGTGTTATTGTCAATGATATATCTGGCAATCTCCATAGCTCTTTCCTCAATATAACCTTTCAAACGAAATCCCCTGCAATACTTATTTTTACATTGTATGCAGGCTTATTTTCGTATATACTATCTTTATCAGATGTAAAGGAGGATATTGCCGTGCCATTTATCAATACGAAAACCACCGTTTCCCTGAGCAAATCCAAAAAGGATTCCCTGACCGCAGAGATCTGCCGCATTACCAGGGAGTGTCTCGGCAAGGGAGAGAACTGGGTTATGACTGGTTTTGAGGACAATGCCAGCCTGTTCTTTCAGGGAGATTCTGCCGCTGTCGCCTATGTGGAGGTCAAAAGCTTCGGCACGCCGTCCGCTGCAGGCACCAGCCAGATGACCGGAAAGCTCTGCCATCTGCTCTCCGGCGAACTTTCCATTCCTGCCGACCACATCTACGTGGCATACTTCCCGACTGACAACTGGGGCTGGAACGGAAGCAACTTCTGACTACAGCAGAAAAAATGCGGGAATTCCCGCATTTTTTCATTTTCTCTCTTCCGCCTTGATCGCTCTCTTTTTCTCGTACATCTTCACATCCGCACGGTTCCTTGTCTCTTCCATATTTTTATCATACTGCTCGTCAAAGATCGCGTAGCCGTATGCTATCCGCATCGGGACGTCCGTTTTCCCTTCATTATATTTCCGCTCGAGATATTCCAGTCTGCGCAGACATTCCTCGACCCACTCACTTCTGGCATGGCGGATCACGGCGCAGAATTCATCCCCGCCGATCCGGTAGCACACCCCGGCAGGTTCAAACACTTCCGAGATCAGCTTTGCCGCATCCTGAATATACTTATCGCCCGCCGCATGTCCGAACGTGTCATTGCAGCACTTCAGATCATTCAGATCGAACGTTACAATCGCAGTCTCGCAGTCTCTGTCATTTTTCGATACCCACTCATCATAAGCATTGCGGTTATGCAGTCCGGTTGGCATATCATGCTCCGCCAGTTCCCGGTAGATCTCCGCCTTGCGTCCCTCATCAATCTTCTCTATCGACACCGCAGTCGCCTCTCTCGCCAGCAGACAGATAAACAGCAGGAATCCAAACCTGCCGATCACATCCGTTCTTCTCCATCCGATGTAGTACGCCGACATGTCGACCGCGTAAGACAATAGCAAAATTACAAGTCCCCAGATACAGACACACACCCGCCGGTCCATTCCGCGCACCCGGTAACGCTGCCAGATCACATAGAGCAGATAGAGCAGGTCACATGCCATCAGAAAATGTGTGCAAAATACCGTATTTTTAAACTCGCAGATCCCCGTCATGTGGAGTACGGTACAAACTATAGCATTCGCAAATGAACAGATGCAGATAATATTTGATATATACTTCTCCTCCACCTCGGAGAACTCCTGCAAAAATGCTGCAAACGGCGCAATCATCAGCATAATCATCATATAGCCGGTGTACGAGGCCGCCGTCCGGCTTTTTACCATGTAGGCAACCAGCTCCGCCTCATTCATGGACCACATTCCCATCATCAGGGTAAAAATGCCAAAATACAGAATGCCCGGTCCCATCTTTACTTTGCGTCTTGCAATTGCATAATAAATGAGCAGCATAATACCGATCGCTCCGTCAACTGTGCTGACCATGATCTCCGGAACCGATCCTCTCATCGTCTGATAGACCATCTGTCCGTCATTCTCCTGATAGAACCTCGTCACATGATCCCGCACTGCCGGGTACACCGCCTCGATCCGCACACTGAAACTCTTCACGCCCTCCTGCAGCTGGATCGTATTCCATCCGGTTCCGGGCGTCCTCCCGAACACCGTACTGCTCTTTTCCAGCGAATAAATCTGCTCGCCGTCCGCATACACTTCCACGCACTGATGTACGCTAAAAAATGTCAGTTCCGAAAACTCCGACTGCATCTGATTGCTGTCGAAATAATACTCCCTGACATCTTCACCCACTTCCACCACGCGATCGGGCTGCAGTTCGATTCGTCTGGAATCCTCCGCAAAGCTTGTATTCTTTTTACCTGCAAACGCAAAGCTCAACGCCATCAGAATAAATCCGATGACAAGCAGCACTCCATAAACGATCGATACTGATTTTTTCATTTATCCTCACCTGTGGAAAATTCTGGCAAACAAAGATTTTTTCGTATTCTCTGCACTGGTTGTTATCTCCGCAGCGGCAAGTGCCTCTTTTCCTGCCTCTTCCTTCATCTCCGGCAGAGCCTCCTCGAGGAAGAACTCGTCAAACACATCGTCCCTCTTGTTGATCTTCCCGCACATATCCTTGGTGACCTCCATCATGGTCTCCATCATATGTCTTGCATTCTGCCCCATGCGGTCTTCAAAAGTCATCCCCTGATCCGGTGCCTCCTCGCCCCAGATACAGTCATCCCCCAGCACACGCAGCTTATTCAGCCGGTCGCGCTGCTCCTTGCGGACGACGCTCAGAAAACGGCTCACCATCACGTTGTGCTCGTTTTCGTCCGTATAACACAAAAACTCTTCCAGCGAAGCGTTCCCCGGATAGCCGATTTGATAATATGTATTATAGATACGACAGATCCGCTCTGTTGTCTGGCGCAGAATGATGCCGCATTCCTGCGGTTTTCTCCAATAATAATGCTCCGCGCGCTCCAGTTCCTGCAGAACATTGTCATACATCGCCTGAAGCTCGTCCGACTCCAGCCTGCACTCTCTTATAAACTCAAAATTCATCTCCCGCTGCCCCTCTTATGATCTGTCTTCTACCGCTTTCAGGATCTCCTCACTGATGGCATCCACGTCCTTGCCGTCCGTGTCCACGCAGATATCCGCCACCGCTTCGTAGCGCGGCCGGCGCTTCTCCATGAGTTCCCGGATATATTCCACATTCATATTCCCGTTTAAAATCGGGCGGTTCGTACTGTCCTTGACTCTTTCGTAGATCGTCTCCGGCGTCGCCCGAAGGAACACGATACAACCGTTCTCCTTCATCAGCGCCGCATTCTCATCCCTGAGTACACTGCCTCCGCCGCAGGATACCACATATCCTGTGCTCTCCGAAAAAGACCGCAACAACTCTGTCTCCAGGTCGCGGAAATAATTCTCCCCATGTGCGGCAAAAATATCTGTGATTGCCATCCCCTGTTGTTCCTCGATGAGCTGATCCATCTCGATTCGCTTCGACGGACATTTTTTCGCAAGCGCTCTCGCAATGGTACTTTTCCCGGCGCCCATAAAGCCGATCAGATATAAATTCTTCATGCCGCAGTTTCACCTTTCTAGCTAAAAAAACGCTCTTTGACTTCCTCGACCGGCATATCTTTTCCGGTATACAGTTTAAAGGCAGCCACGCCCTGCCACAGCAGCATTCCCTTGCCGCCGATACAGGTTGCTCCGGCTTCCTTCGCCTCCCGGAGCAATCTCGTCTCCTCCGGGTTGTAGACGGCATCCGCCACCACTAACCCCGGCCGGAATGCAGAAGTGTCCTTTACCACACTCTCATTTTCCATCGGCTTCATGCCTACAATCGTTGCATTTGCAAAAATATCGCTGGACGCGATCTCCGCAGTCATCCGCGCAGTATCCGCAATATCATAGACATTTACCACGCACGACGGAACCGCCGCACGGATCTTCTCCGCCGTTTTCAGCGTTCTCTCAAAAAAAGCATCCTTGATATTAAAAATGGAAATCTCCCTTGCACCGTCAAGCGCGCACTGCACCTGAATGGCAGTAGCGGCACCGCCTCCGCCTGCAACCGTGATCTTCTTGCCCTTAATATCGATCCCGTGATCCTTCAGATTATGCACAAATCCCTCGCCGTCAGTAATGTGACCGGTCAGCCTGCCGTTGTCATTTACAATCGTATTGACCGCTCCGATGATCTGTGCCGCCGAAGACAGCTCATCCATGTATTTGACAACCTCCGTCTTGCACGGCATGGTGACATTGCAGCCGCGCATCTTAAATGTGCGCATGGCGGCAATGGCGTCTGCCACTTCCTCCACCTTGATATCAAAAGCAACATACACATAATCCAGTCCCAGCCGCTCGAAGCTGTAATTATACATTGCCGGCGAACCCGAATGTCCGACCGGCGAACCAATCAATGCCAATAATCCTGTGTGTCCTGAAATTCTGCTGTCCATATTTCCTCCCGCTCCGGCGTCCGTTTTTTCTCTGCGCCGATAACAGTATCATAGCTGTTTTTTCTTATCATTTCAATACACTAAAGCAAAAAAGCATCCCTTTTCTACTCTGTAAGTATCGGCTTAAAATCTTCCGTATCGCCGCAGAATATGCCGCCGCATTCCTGTAAGATGTGCCGCATTACAGGCAGTACCTTTTCATATTCTTCCGCGGAAAATGTTACCAGATATACTCTGTTGCAGCCGTGTTCCTCTGCAAATACCGCAGTCACCTGATCCCGGGGATGGATTTTCCCTTCCTCCATGTCCATGGAGGCTTCTCCACCGTACATAATCTCAAGTACGCCTGCTTCCTGCCAGATCTCCAACTCGCAGGTTCCATCGAGCACATCTGCAATCTGCCGCACATCCACTGCCTCCGGTGCAAAATAAAGCCATTCGCCCGGCACATCTGCCTTTTTCATCGAAGCTGCTTTTCCCGTTGCTCCTTGTCCCGCTTTCTTTCCCAGCTTTTTCATCCTGCCTCCTGCTTACCAGCAAAGAACCTCGTGACCGTCCTCCGTCACAAGCACCATAATCTCCCACTGTGCAGACGGAAGTCCGTCCTCCGTGTAGACCTCCCAGTCGTTTGCATCATCGACATAGATGTCCACTTTTCCCATGTTGACCATCGGCTCGATCGTAAAGATCATGCCCGGCACCATCAGCATCTCCTGACCGCGCTTGCTGTTATAGCCGACCCACGGCTCCTCATGGAACTCCAGTCCCACGCCGTGTCCGCCGATCTCACGCACAACCGTATAACCGCTTGCGAAGGCGTGATCGTGAACCGCCTGACCCATATCGCCTAAAAATCCCCACGGTTTTACTTCCGCGAGACCTTTTTCCACACACTCCTTCGTGACATCCACGAGGCGTTTCTTCTCCGGGCTGACGTCACCGATGCAGAACATTCTGGAAGAATCGGAAAAATAACCGTTCAAAATCGTGGAAACATCCACGTTGATAATATCTCCCGACTTCAAAATGACGTCTTCTGACGGGAATCCGTGGCACACCTGATCGTTCACCGAAGTGCACACGCTGTACGGGTAGCCCTGATAATGCAGCGGTGCCGGAATACCGCCCATGCTGGTCGTCATGTCGTAGACAATCTTGTCGATTTCCGCCGTATTCATGCCCTCATGAATGTGCTCCTGAATATAATCGAGCACCGCGATATTGATCTTGCAGCTCTCCTTAATCCCTGCAATCTGATCTGCATTCTTGATAATGTCATGGGTCGGGACGATATGTCCCTGCGCAGCGATCGCTGCAATCTTCTCGTCAAATGCCTGATGGCATGCCTTGTATTTCCGGCCGCTTTTGCACCAGCACGGATCATTTCTTCCAATTTTTACTGACATATTCTTCTTCTCTTCTCTATTTTATTTTTTATATTATATTCTGCCTGCCGCAAATGCTTTCTTCACATATCGGCGCATATCCTGCTTCACGCAATGGAAAATCTCTGTCTTTCCCTCTTTGTTCAATGATCTACCGTGATGCTGCCGAACGGCACGCGGTCCCAGGTAGTCTCGTCTAACTCACAGGTATGCTGTGCCAGAAGTTTTTCGTATTCCGTGCCGCCGATGGAATAATCCTCGTAATCGACCTGTTCCATCTCCGCAAGAATACTCTGATATTTCTGCGCCAGCGCCATTTTTCGCATGGATGCATCAATCGTTTCCTCATCGACACCCAGGCGCGCTCTCTGTTCCTCGGTAAGGTCACTCCAAAAATCCTGCTGATCATTGGCAAGATACTGTTCCTCCTCCTCTGAGAGCGTGATTTTCTCTGCTGTTGCCATCTGGTAAAACAGCGTATCATGAATGGTCATATCCACCACTGTCTGTTTCGCCTGCTCCCGCAGGAACGTATGATTGATATACAGCTGCCAGTATTCGTCCGTATTATCCGGATTATAGATGATAGCCGCATCTTCCATGCTGCCTTCCTCATACGCGATATAAAATGCCATCTCCCGCAGAGTCACCTGCTCCCCGTCCACTGCCACCACCACAAGATCCAGCGATTCCGGGAATGACAGCTTCTGCCGCTTTCCCTGTTCGCGGTAGGATGCTGTCCCCAGAATGATGAGCAGAACGACCAGAACAGCGGTAAATCTTAATTTCTGTCTCATGCCTGACAAAGCTTTGCTACCACCTGATTGATCACGCTGCCCTCCGCCTTGCCTTTCAGTTCCGGCATAACAGCCTTCATGATCTGTCCTTTGTTGTGGCTTGCTACCACGTCCGCGAACTTCTCTGTGATAAACGCCTCCACCTCGTCAGCCGACATCATTTTCGGCGCATATTCCATAAAAATATCGTAGCGCGTCTCATATTCTGCAAGCAGATCTTCTCTGGATGCCGGGCAGGTATCGATCTGTTCCTTCACGGACTTGATCTCCTTTAAAATGACCCGGTCCACAAGTTCTTCCCGAATGTCATCGCGGCAGCCCTCATCGATTGCCACCTTCTTCGCAGCCGACACCAGCGTGGAGATTGCATCCTTGCGCACCTTGTCTCTTGCCTTCATTGCTGCGATCATATCATCCTGTAACTGTTTGAACTGCATTTTTTATTCCTCCATCTCTTATTTCATTTCTATCCAGATTATAGCATTTTGCTTTTGAAAATACAAACCTACAACACACGCCGTACCGAAGTGATCGTACGGTAGGTTGCATTTCCGTAGCAGATGCCGGTTCTCGGGTTGGACGCATGGATAATCCGTCCACCGCCGATATAGATTGCCACATGTCCCGGATAGCAGATAATATCGCCGGGCTGCGCATTTTCATAGCTGACTGCCTGTCCACAGCCGCTCTGCGAATAGGAAGATCTCGGCAGGGAAATGCCAAAATGCTGGTAGACCGCCATGACAAAATAGGAGCAATCCGTTCCGGATGTCAGGCTGGTACCTCCAAGGACATAGGGATTCCCCAGAAACTGGCTCGCATAGGACACGACGTCACTGCCGCTGACTCCGGTCGTGTAGGACGGATTTAGTCCGCCGTCCGTCAGACCTGTGGAAGAGCTGCCGGAGGTACTGCTGCCCGAAGTCGAGGTATCCGTCCCTGTCGAAGCGGTATTTCCGGTCGTATTCGAGGTCGTTCCGGTGCCGGCTGTCGAGGCATCCGTTCCGGTGGTGCTGCCGGTCGTTCCTGCCGCAGCAGCCGCCTGCGCCGCCTTTTTCTTCGCCGCCTCCGCAGCCGCCTGTTTTGCCTTCTCCGTCGCGATGATCTGGTTCTGCTGCTTGATCGTCTGCGCATACTGGCTTGCAAGACTCTGTGCATTGGCAAGCTGGCTGTCAAAATCCGCCATCTCCGAACGCTTTGTCGCAATCACCTGCTCCAGAGAGCTCTGCTGCTCCTGATAGCTGATCTGAAGCTCCTCCATCTCCGCCATCTCACTCTCAAGCTGTGCCGTCAGATCTTCCACCTGCTGCACCACTTCCTGATAGTTCGTCAGCATATCGCGGTCATACTGGTAGACGTCCGAGACATATTCCACCCGGTTCAAAAGATCCGTAATGCTGTCCGCGCCGACTAACGCCGTCAAAAAGGACTGGTCTCCATTCTCATACATATACTGAATCCGCTGCTTCATGGCGTCATACTGCTGCTGTTCCTCCGCTTTCGCATTTTCCAGATCCGCGTTTGCCTGTTCGATCTCCTGCTCCTGCGTATCCATATCGCTCTGCAGGATGTCCATATCGGTAAGCAGGCTCATGAGTTGATTGTCATAATTATTCATCTCTGCCTGAAGGCTGTTCTGCGCCGACTGGATATTCTGAATCTGCTGGTTTACCTGATTCAGTTCCTGCTGTGCCTCATCCTTTTTATCCTGTGCATCCTTGATTGCCGAAGCAGACACAGACGCATAGTTTCCGATTCCGACTGCTCCCGCCAGAAGCAGTGCCAGAACACGTTTCTTAAAATGTCTCATGCGGTATCTCCATCCCAAATATCTGAATTATCTTTCATTGCGTACAAAAAACGGGTATGACTCTGTTATCATACCCGTTGATTATATCATACTTCCTTATAAAATTGTCACAGTTTCCATAATTTTTCGATTTTTCGGAAATCAGATCAATCCCATCCGATATACATCAGTTCCAGATCGCTCAGCTCGCCATCATAGAATGTTACGGAAATGGAGTTTTCATCCATATCCTCGTAGGTGTCGCTGTGGCTGTACCACTGATAAGACTGGTAGTCGCCGGTATCCGACTCATACTCATAATCCGGCTCGCCGTAAGCAGTCATAAAGTCGTCGTTGACCGCATCCTTTGTCAGACCGTTCGGAAGAAGGATCTCCAGATCGTCATTGTAGTCCATGCTGGTGAACGAGAAACCGAACACGGTTCCGTCTGCAAGTGTCTGCGGATCGTCGGTTACATTTCCAATGTACACCTCTCCCAGCTCATTTCCCTGTGCATCGTAGAAGGTCGGATAGTAGTATTCGTTCTTGTTGGATACATACTCCTCATCCTCGGAGTCGATGGAAAAACCAAGTGCCTTGAACTCACTGTAGCTCATCGGAAGCTGCACCAGAATACCATTCACGGTAATGTCTCCACTGTCAAACGCATCCCCTGCTGTCACGTCAAGCGGCGCTGCCGTTTTGGCATCCTCTGTATCCTCACTGTCATCGGTGAGGAAATCGTCGGTGTCGTACTCTTCATCACCGGAATCACCCATGAAATCATCCGTGTCGTAATCATCGCTTACACCTGCGGCCTCGTTATATCCTTCCATGAACGCATCCTCGATGTCGTTGCTGTAAAGTACGCTGAAAATAATGCTGAAGACCAGCCATACCAGTGCGATCGCAAAACCGATCCACAGGCAGATTGTCGCCGACTTGCTGTTGCGCTTATATTCCTGCACATCTCCGGACTTGTAGGCACTGTTCGCCTTGCTCGTGAATACGCATCCGATAATACCCATAATCATGGTAATCAGGTTGCATCCGCAGCAGCACAGAATCTCAAGGATGGAGAATGTAATCTTCATTCCGAACGAGTTCTTCACTGGCTGACCGTTCTCGTCGTTGAGCACCGTCGCCTCGCCATAGTTTACGCCAGCATATGCATTTCCCGCATACTGGCCGTTCGCCTGACCATACGCCTGCTGACCGTTCGTCTGCTGTCCATAGGCATTATTCTGTCCGTAAGCGTTATTCTGTCCATAGGCGTTATTCTGTCCATAGGCGTTATTCTGTCCGTAAGAATACTCTCCCTGGCCGTTCGTGCTCTGCTCTCCGTAATTCTGCTGACCGTAAGGCTGGCTCACATTCCCCTGGCCGTTCGCATTTTCTGCCTGACCGTAGTTCTGACCGTAAGGCTGGCCTGCATTCTCCTGTCCATAAGGCTGACCTGCGCTTTCCTGTCCATAACCGTTTCCCGGCTGGCCGTATGCATTCGCTCCCGGCTGGGCGTCCGGCTGCGTCATTCCGCTATTCGCTGCCGCGTCCGGCTGACCGTATGCACCCTGTGCTCCCGGCTGACCGTACACATCCTGCGTTCCCTGCTGATTCTCTGCCCCCGCAGATCCCGGCTGTGTCTGTCCCGGGTCGTTCTCTAAATTGTAATTTTTGTTCTCATTCTGATCCATCTTTTGTCTCCCTGTTTTCAAAATTTCTTTCAAAAAATAACACTCATAACCACTTTAGTATAACAGAGCGTCTTCTATTACTCAAGCAAATCTGTGTAAATAGTACCTTTATCCTATCTGTTTGACGATCAGCACCGCATCTCCCGGCTGCAGATTTTTTTCCATCCAGCCGTTGGTTTCCAGAATATCCTGTATGGTCGTATGATTCTCCTTGGCAATCGTCCACAGATCATCGCCCGCCTTTGCAATATAGCCCACCAGACCGGGGCGGTTCTGTAATTCTTCCATATCTAAAGGCTCTTCTGTAATCTCTTCGATGTTCTGTATTTTCTGCGGCAAAAACGCCATCAGGTTTAACTGGATCACCGCTTTGATCTCAATATGTTCCTGATCCATCATCACCGCGGACAGCTGCTCTAATCCGCAGTCCATCTGCGCCTCCACGTCCGGCTGCATATCGGGAATCTCAAGGATCTGGGAAAACGGATAGATTTCCCTTGCCGACTGGATCGGCATATTGTCATCCGTTGTGATATAGAGAAGTTCCGCCGTGATCGTTCCCTCCGCCCGGATTCCGTTCTCCACAGGCTCGTATTTTTCCAGGCGCACCGTTCCCTCGCAGGCACAGATCTGCAGGATTTTCTCCTGGCTTTCCGGAATTTCCAGCTGTTCCGTTACCCGGCATTTTGCCGCATTTTTTACAAGGAGTCTCTCACCGATCCGCTCCCTGACTACCGGAACGGCTTTTTCCCGGAGCGAGTAGAGATCGGTCAGAAGTTCCATCTCTTCTTCCCGCCACACGCGGACATCGACCGAGACGGAGAGTTCGAGCACAAGAATGCGCTCCTCCCCGTCGTAATCCGGCTTGATCTCCAGTTCCGCCGACAGCGGGACAGCCGATATTTTAAAAATGCAATTCTCCCCGGCAGCGTCACAGTCGGCCGCACATTCCAGAGGAACCGTCGTCTCATACCACTGCAGGCGCTCGCTCTCCTCTTCCTCACTGTAGAGCACCGCCGCCAGAATCTCACCTGTGACGACCGCCTTCCCATCCTCCACATGGCTTTCGACGTTGCGGAGTTCTACACTGCGCCACAGAATTTCCCGCACATTGGGTTTGTTCGACGGCAGAACAATCTCACTCTTCTGCCGGCAGACATCCCGGCAGGATGCGAGCAGATTGAGCGCTCCCCAGGTTCCCGTCTTCTGCTGGTAATCCCCCGGCAGTTCCAGTCTGGACGTAAACTCCTCCAACACCTGTTCCTCCGCCGAGGCACGCAGCACAACCACCGCACGGATGCTCAATTTTCTCGAATTGATTACGCCGACTGTCAGATCCTCGATCTCTCCGGCGGCATGTACCTCCCCGTTCTCCTGCAGCCCGTCTATATTGAGTTTCTCCTGAAACGGAATCTCTCCTTTGAGGCAGCTGATTTTTCCATCGCTCTGCTCACACCGGTAAAGAATGTGAAACACCAGGCTTCCTTTTACCCACACCGCCTTGTTTGCCGCCTTCACCTCGTCAAACCGCAGTTCGCCATTTTCTTTCAAAACCTTCATGATGTCCGGCCGGTAGTCCGGGACATTATAGTCATCATCCAGCGTGATCTGGCTGACCGCCGTGCCATTCTGCTGTATTCTATGTATCTTTACTTTTTCGAGTTCCAAAAAAATATCCCCCATATCCGAATCTTTGAAACATCTTATTCGAATACGGGGAATATTATACCTGATACCTTATGTTAACATAATTTCATCCGAATATCTCTTGTAATGATATCCGAATAACTGAATGAAAGTAACTGAGGCGGATTTTCTTCCTGCTCGTCATTCACCAGTATTGTAAAAACACTCGGATATGCGTTCTGAATGACTCCTTCCTGGATGTCGACCTTGTTGCGTCCTCTGTCAAGCTGAATCAGTACCTTCCGTCCGCACTGCTGATACACGGAAGCGCGTACCTTATGGATGTCTGCCTGTTGCATTGTCTACCTCCCTGTTCCGGCTTCTTATCGTCCTAACACCGAATACCATTCCGCTTTAGTTTATCACTGTACTAAATTTTTGTCAAACAAACCGGAGAATTTTTTAAAAATATCAAGAAAATTCACTCAAATATGGTACTTTCGTCACGTTTTTCGGTTTTTATTACAATATAAGGATAACTCGGTCCGCTGCTTACCTGTTCTCCCTTTCTCGGTCCCACAAGTTCCGTATCGAACAAAATCGCATTCGATGTCAGATACAGATCCCGGATGCAGATGCTGTAACCTCCCGTCTCCTGTTCTCCATACCCGCGCACTATGTACAGATCCCCGTCAAGTTCATAGGTCGTTTTAAAATCAGCCGCCTTTTTTTCCTCTATCACAGCCTTCACTTCCTCCGGTATCTGCGCCTCCTCCACAATCTCATAGTCAAGATCGGCAACCTTCGCTCCGTTTGTCGTTTCAATGCTGCACCCGGCAGCAAGCAGGGCCGCCGCTGCCAAAAAGACCAGACACCCCTTCTTCCATCTCTTCCCATACCAAAACATCTGACAGTCCCCCAAATTTTCGGTTCTATCCAAAGTATATGCCGCGTCTTTTTTAAATATGCCTGCGAATTCTCTTTTCCGCGTCTTGTGTTTCCTCTTTTCAGGCTTTATAATAAAAACTATGTAAAAATCTACGGGGCGCTTGCCCGGAAAGGACCTTCTCATGTTACGAGCCATCCTTGCTCTGCTGTTTGCCATTCTTTATCTGATCATCGGAATTCCCGTCCTCGGAATCGAATGGATCATCAGCAAGTTCAACCGTAAGGCTGCCGACATCAGCCAGCTGCGCATGGTACAGTGGGCGTTTCGCGTCATTCTGTTCATCTGCGGAACCAAAGTCACCGTTATCGGTGAAGAAAATGTACCAAAGGACGAAGCCGTTCTGTATATCGGCAATCACAAAAGCTACTTCGACATTATCATCACCTATGCCAGATGCCCGGGTCTGACCGGCTACGTCGCCAAGAATGACATGGCAAAAGTTCCGCTTCTTTCCCTGTGGATGAAGCGTCTCTACTGCCTGTTCATTAACCGTGATGACGTCAAGGAAGCCTTAAAGACCATTCTTGCCGGCATCGATCACATCAAGAACGGCATCTCGATGTGCATTTTTCCGGAGGGAACGCGCAACAAGACCGACGACCTGATGCTTCCTTTTAAGGAGGGAAGTTTCAAGATGGCAGAGAAAACTGGGTGTGCGATCGTCCCTATGGCAATCACCGGTTCCGCCGATATTTTAGAGAATCATTTTCCGAAGGTAACGGCAACACACGTCGTCTTAGAGTACGGCAAGCCGATCTATCCGAACGAGCTGGATAAAGAGACAAAGAAGAAAATCGGCGCCCACTGCCAGGGCGTCATTGAAGAGATGCTCGTAAAGAACGAAAAGCTGCAGTAATGCCAGACATTACCGCAGCTTTTCTTCTATTCCGTCGCACTCTCCGTGACGGTCTCAGTCTCCGTATCCTCCACCGTTGTGGTGAACAGGTTATCAAACGTTACCTTCGCCCACACGGAATCCTTCACGGTCCAGTCGTGCTCATCTTCCCAGCCTTTGAGCGTCTCGTCGTACAGATCGCTCTGGCGCTGGCTGATAATGTTCTGTCTGGTCGTCTCAGTTGCATCCGCATCCGTCTTCTCATCCAGACGAACTACATAGTAATCGGTATCTGTGTCGATGACATCCGACACCTCCCCTTCGTCCAGTCCCTGCAGTGCCGTAAGAACTGTCTCGTCGAGGTTGCTGTCGTCGGCAGTAAAAGTTCCGCTGCTCACCGTATAGTCATACTGCTCTGCCGCATCCTCCAGCGTACCTGCCTTCGCGTCCGTGTCAAACATGCCGACGGTCTTGCCGAGCAGAGTAAGCTCGGTGTCGGTGTACTCCACGGTATTGCCGTCCTCATCCGTATGGGACTGCTTGGACACCTTGACATAGCTGTAGGAGCTTGTGTTGGCTTCCTCATCCGTCACATTGGTATCGGCATCCGCAATGATCGCCGTGTGCATCCGGTTCTGGATCGTCGCCAGTGTCAGATAACGCTCCACGATCTCCTCATCCGCACCGAGTGCATCCAGCGCGTCCTTGCTGTTGTCTGCAATAAACGCAGCCGCTGTGTCTGCGATCTCCGCCTTGTCATCCTCCGTCAGCTCCACATCGTACTCTGCCATGTGCGCTTCCAGTGTATACATATCGAACAGTGACTGCATTACGCTGTCCTTGATATTGTCCTGCATCGTGGTGCCGTTGTTGTACAGATCGGATGACCATACATCCTCGCCAAAATATGCCACATAGAAATCATCGTATGTTGCCTGCAGAAATCTTGCTGCAAAATTTGCCACTCCGAGCGGCACTTCCGTCTCATCAAAAGTTGCCACCGTCTCATTTTTATTCATTCCGCATCCGGTCAACATGGATGCCGTCATAACACCGCTAAGAAGCAGTGCGCTCCATCTCTTTGCTCTCATAGGTTCCTCCTGGTATATGCCATGACAGCTTGCCATGGCAGTCTTGCTCTATTATAGTGCAATTTTCTCCGGGTCGCAATATTTTTCATACTTTTTTCAAGCTTTTCCGACGCCGGAGAGCCGGTCTCCCGGATTCCAAAAAGCCGGCTCTCTATCGCCTTTTTCAGCCTTCCCTTGGTGCTTCCCGCTCCGCCAGAAATTTCCCGGCATCGGCAAGGAACTGCTCCACCACCGATTTGATGTCCACATTCTTGTCTCTCGAATTCTTTTTCAGGTGATATGTGAAATACGGGTTTTTCGGATCAGCGGTAAACGTCACCTTCTGACCGTATGCCGCCACCAGTTCCGGAATCTTCGTCACATCAATCCGTGCTTTCTCATAGAGAGTAAAACGGACACTCTCACCCTTCTGCGCCACTTCCGTAAAATAAAGCCGGTGCGCCATTGATTTGATTTTTGCAATGTAAAGCAGATTTTCCACGGACTTCGGCGGATCTCCGAAACGGTCGATCAGTTCCTCCGTCATCTCCTCCGTCTCCTCCTGCGTCTCAATATCTGCGATGCGTTTGTAGATGTCCAGTTTCTGCAGTTCGTTCGGAATATAACCCATCGGGATATAAGCGTCGATCACAATATCAATCGACGTGTCAAAGCTTTCCTCCACCGTGATGCCCTTCGCTTCCTTGACCGCTTCGTTTAGCATCTTGCAGTACAGATCATAGCCGACCGCTTCCATATGGCCGTGCTGCCGCTCGCCGAGCAGGCTGCCCGCTCCGCGGATCTCAAGATCGCGCATGGCAATCTTAAAGCCGCTTCCAAGCTCCGTGTACTCTTTGATTGCGGCAAGCCGCTTCTCCGCGACCTCCTTCAACATCTTATCCCGCTTATACATCAAAAAGGCATACGCTGTGCGGTTCGATCTGCCCACACGCCCGCGGAGCTGATACAGCTGGGAAAGTCCCATATTGTCCGCATCCTGAATAATCATCGTATTCACGTTTGAAATATCCAGTCCCGTCTCAATGATCGTCGTGGAAACGAGCACGTCGATCTCGCCGTTGATAAACCGGTACATGATATTTTCCAGTTCGGTCTCCTTCATCTGCCCGTGCGCATACGCCACGTTCGCCTCCGGTACAAGTTCCGCAATCTTCGTCGCAACATCAGCGATCTCGCGCACTCTGTTGTATACAAAATACGCCTGCCCGCCGCGCGCCAGTTCCCTTGAGATTGCCTCCCTCACCAGTTCCTCATTGTACTCCATCACATATGTCTGGATGGGCACACGGTCCATCGGCGGTTCTTCCAGCACGCTCATATCCCGGATACCGATGAGGCTCATGTGCAGCGTCCGCGGAATCGGCGTCGCGGTCAGTGTGAGAACATCGATGTTGGTCTTCAGCTGCTTGATTTTCTCCTTGTGCGCCACGCCGAAACGCTGCTCCTCGTCGATGATTAAAAGTCCCAGATCCTTGTAGACCACATCTTTGGACAGCAGCCGGTGCGTGCCGATGATGATGTCCACCTGCCCCTTTTTCAGCTTTTCGATCGTCTTTTTCTGCTCCGCGCTGCTTCTGAACCGGCAGAGCAGATCAATGTTGACTGGAAAATCTTTCATGCGCTGCACAAAGTTGTTGTAATGCTGCTGGGCGAGGATCGTCGTCGGCACCAGAAATGCCACCTGTTTGCCGTCCTGCACCGCCTTAAACGCCGCACGGATCGCAATTTCCGTCTTTCCGTATCCGACGTCGCCGCAGATCAGACGATCCATAATCTTCGTGCTCTCCATGTCGGCCTTGGTCGCCGCAATGGCAAGATCCTGGTCTTCCGTCTCCTCAAACGGGAACATCTCCTCGAACTCCTTCTGCCACACGGTGTCCGTTCCAAACGCAAATCCCTGTTCATTCTGGCGCACCGCGTATAGCTTCACGAGGTCTTCGGCGATCTCCTTGACCGCTCCCCTGACCCTCGACTTGGTCTTGTTCCACTCCTGTCCGCCAAGCTTGTTTAACTTCGGCTTTTTCGCCCCCGCACCCGCATATTTCTGGATCTGCTCCAGCTGCGTCGCCAGAATGTAGAGATTGCCCCCTCCGGCATACTCGATCTTGATGTAATCCTTCTCGGTCTTATCCACCTCGATCTTCTCAATGCCGCGGTAGATGCCCAGTCCATGGCTCTCATGCACCACGTAGTCACCGATGTTCAGATCCGTAAAGCTTGCAATCTTCTCTCCCTCATAGATGCGCTTGCGCTTCTTTTTCTTCTTCTCGCCGCCGAAAATATCGCTCTCGGAGATCACAACAAACTTCAGCATCGGATACTCATATCCTTTTTTTATCTTGCCGTAACCCGTCATGATCTCGCCGGGCTTTACCTCGTGATCGTAGTCTTCCGAATAAAAAGCGTTCAGCCCCTCCGCCATCAGATCATCCGCCAGACGCTTCGCACGCGTTCTCGATCCAGACAACAGGATCACCTGATATCCGTTCTTTTTGTAGCGCTCCAGATCCTTTACCAGAAGTTCAAAGCTGTTGTTGTACGGATTGACCGTCTTAGACTGGATATTCAGATGTGTCCCGATCTCCAGATGCGGATTCTTAAGGTCGAGTGCCACCAGCGAGATGCATCTGCGCCCCGCAAGTTTTCCAAGAATCTCCTTGCAGGTAAAAAGTTCCCGCATCTGTCCCGGCAGTAGATACCCTTTTTCCAGGCGCTGCTTCATGCTCTCCGAAAATTCGGTCTCCGTCGCCATTCCTCTCTCAATGCTCCGCGGTGTCTCATCCAGAAACACCAGCGTATCCTGTTTTCCAAAATAATCGAGCAAAGAGACGCGTTCCTCGCAAAAATAGGACAGGTAGGCGTCCAGCCCGGCAGAGAGCCCCAGCTCCCCGGCTTCCTCCGCCACCTGGTCCGCCGCAGACTTGACGCGGTACGCCTCCTCGGTCTTCATCTCCCCGCGGAGCTTTTCCGAAACCTGCTTTGCTTCCGTTAGAATGCGCGCAATACCGGCGTCACGCTCCTCTTTGGTCAGCACCAGTTCGCATGCCGGATAGATGTGGACCTCATCCAGATTCTCGATCGACCGCTGGCTTTCCGCATCGAATGAGCGGATTGAATCGACCTCATCATCCCACAGTTCAATCCGGAACGGATTCTCCTCCGTCAGCGGGAAAATGTCAATGATTCCGCCGCGCACGGAGAATTCACCGCTTGTCTGCACCTGATAATTCTTCTCGTAGCCCAGTTCCGCCAGGTGCCTTGTAAACTGCTCCAGATCAATCACATCCCCGACCGCCACTTTCCGCACCGCACTGATAAACTGATCCGGCGACGGCATCGGATTCATCAGTCCGTCAAACGTCGTTACAATCGTGCACGAGCGCTCTTCCGCCATCATCTTGAGGGCATTGATACGCTCCGCTGTCAGCACATTTCCCCGGATATCCGACTGGTAGAACAGAATATCCTTTGCCGGATAATAGGCAGCGTTCGGATCAAAAAAGCGGTATTCCTCCGCCAGTTCCTTCGCTTTTTGTTCCTGAAACGTAACAATGATTCTGTTTCCAGAACCATTGCCAATGCTGTACATCATATGTGGTTTAGCTGCATCGATACAGCCGGAAATCTGAATGACGCCGGATAGCTTCGGCAGTGCCGCTTCCAGGTCTTCAAATTCTTTCAGCCCCTGCATGGGCTGTGTGAATGTCTTCATGACTGACTCTCCCGCTTTTTCCCATTAAAATCATTCATTGCCTGATCAATCTCATCCTCCAGGATCATCTCCGCAGCCTTCACGGATTCCTTCACCGCTTCCTCAAATGCCGCGCGGTCTTCCTCACTCATGCGTCCGAGCACATGATCCGCCAGATCCCATCCCGCCGGTTTTTCGCCGACGCCCACCTTAATCCGCTTAAAGTTCTCCGTCCCGGTCATTGCAATAATATTCTTGATTCCATTATGCCCGCCGGCGCTCCCTTTTTTGCGGATACGGATGTTCCCCGGCGCCAGGCTGATGTCGTCAAAAATGACGAGAAGCTCCTCCTCGGGATCGATCTTATAATAATGTAGAAGTTCCGCCACGCTCTCGCCGCTTAAGTTCATAAATGTCTGCGGTTTTGCCAGAATCACCTTCTGTCCGCCGATCATCCCTTTGCCGAAAAGCGCCTTGTGTCCACTTTCGCTGATACTGATATTATATTTTTCCGCAAGGGCATCCATGACATCAAATCCCGCATTATGGCGTGTATGCTCATACTGCCTGCCCGGATTCCCCAGACCTACGATCAAGAACATCGCTATCTCCTATTCTTTGCTTTGTTGCCTGCGATTCTCCGCCGGATCACGACTGCTGCAGCCGCAAGCTGCTCCTGATCGTTGACCCCTGTGATATCCTCCGGGTCATCCAGCGCATACGCATCCACCTTCAGTCCCTTTTCCTTAATAATTGTGAGCGTATCCGGCAGATAGTATTCACCCTGCGCATTATTCGGCAAAATCAGATCCAGCGCCTCACGCAGCTCCTTCGTATCAAAAATATACATACCTGAGTTGATCTCGTGGGATGCCAGTTCCGCTTCCGTCGCATCCTTGTGCTCCACGCTCTTCACAAAATTGCCGTCTGCGTCGCGGATAATTCTGCCGTATCCGGTCGGATCCTCGACCATCGCTGAGAGCACTGTCACTGTATTTCCACTCGCAATGTGATGCTCCCTTAATTTCTTTAAGGTCTCTGCCGTGATAAGAGGGGTATCTCCAAACAGAATCAGTGTCTGTCCTTCCTCCCCGAGAAAGTCCTTTGCACACCGCACCGCATGACCGGTCCCCAGCTGCTGCTCCTGTAATACAAACTTTACGTCCTTGTGCGAAATGCTCTCCCGCACGATCTCGTATTTGTAGCCGACCACAAGGCAGATCTCACCGGCGCCGGCTCCCTCTGCCGCCTCAATCGCATAATCTACCAGACATTTTCCCTCTATGGTATGAACCACCTTCGGCAGATCCGACTTCATTCGTGTCCCTTTTCCCGCTGCAAGTATCACTGCTTTTAACTGACTCATCATACTCCTCCTGCCATCTATTGTAATTGACGATTCCTGCTGTCTTTTGTTTGATCTTGTCACAGTTCACGTTTCATTTTACCTTAGTTTGCGGATTTTACAAGAGTTTTCTGCACCACTGCCTGATCCCTGCGCGTATAAACGAATGCGCACAGGCTTTACCTTCCCGTAAAACCTGTGCGCATTTATTTTCCTGGGTAAGCTGCCATCCGGCTTTCTCCCGGTATTATTCCTCAGCAGCCATTGTCTCCTGGTATTTCTGAAGGATCAGAGTCTGTATCCGCTCTCTTGTGTCCGAATTGATCGGATGAGCGATGTCGCGGTATTCCCCGTCCGCGGCCTTTCTGCTCGGCATTGCAATGAACAATCCCTTGTCTCCCTCGATCACCTTGATGTCGTGTACCACGAACTCTTCATCGATGGTGATGGACACCACCGCTTTCATCTTGCCTTCCTTCTCGACTTTTCTGATTCTCACGTCCGTAATCTGCATAGATTCTGTCCCCCTTTAGTCCCTTCTCTACAGTACATACCTTTCGTTGTTCTCGGATACAATCCTAATACCGTTGTCGCCGCAGTAATAGGTGTTCGCCTTGAGTGTATCACGGCTCTCGACAATGCAGTTCTCAATATGTGTATTGTCGCCGATATAAACATCATTCAGAATGATGGAATTCTTAATCACACAATTCTTCCCGACAAATACCTTCTTGAACAGGATCGAATTCTCCACCTTGCTGTTGACGATGCATCCGCTGGCGATTAAGCTGTTGCGCACATCGGAACCGATATTGTATTTTGCAGGCGGGAGATCATCCACTTTGGAGTAAATCTTCGGCTCATCATGGAAAAAGTATTTCCGCACCTCCGGTTTTAAGAAATCCATGTTCGTCTGATAGTAGGATTCTACGGTCGCAATATTGCTCCAGTATTCCTTCATCTTATAACCATAGATCTGTTTCATATTCTTATAGCGGATCAGAATATCCGTCACAAAATCCCAGCGTTCTTCCGCTGCGCTGCGCTCTAGCATCTCAATGAGCTGTCTTCTGCGCACGATATAGATTCCGGTCGATACCGTGTTCGACTTGGATACCATCGGTTTTTCCTCGAACTCTACAATCTTGGAATCTTCATTCATCCGGACCACGCCGTATCTGCTGACATCCTCTCCCGGCGCCATATCCTTGCATACCACCGTAATGTCTGCCTTCTTCTCAATGTGGTAATCAAGTACCTTATTATAATCCAGCTTGTAAATGCAGTCACCGCTCGTGATAATGACATATGGCTCGTGGCGCTTCTTCAAGAAATTGATGTTCTGATACATGGCATCCGCTGTTCCGCGGTACCACCAGCTGTTATCCACGGTTACTGTAGGATTGAATACAAACAATCCGCCCTGTTTGCGCCCGAAATCCCACCACTTGGAGGAGCTCAGATGCTCGTTTAACGATCTCGCACTGTACTGTGTCAGAACCGCAACAGTCTGCACATGGGAGTTGCTCATGTTGCTGAGTGCGAAATCAATGCTTCGATAGCTTCCGCCGATCGGCATTGCCGCAATCGCCCTCTTGTTGGATAATTCCTGCATACGGCTGTTATTACCACCAGCTAAAATAATTCCTATTGCCTTCATACCGAGTCACCTGCCTTAATGATTACTTCACCGCTCTCAAGAATTCCGTTCGGGTAATCTTCCTTGTCCGTCGTACCGGAAATTGCCGTGTTCTTTCCTATCTTAACACCGTCCGGTATCACACTGTCTTCTCCGACCGTCACCAGACCAAAGGAATAGATGCTCGCATTGAGCTTATTCGGTGCCTCTTCTCCAATGCCAAGCTCGGTGTTCGCTCCCACCTGGCAGTTCTCTGCTATAATTGATTTATCGATGATGGCATTCTCGCCAATCGTTGTTCCTTTCATTACAATGGAATCCCGGATCACTGCCCCCCTGCCGATCGTGACGCCCGGTCCGATCACGGAACTATGTACCTCGCCGTATACCTCGGTTCCTTCACCGATGATGCTCTTCTCCACAACGGAATCCGCGGAGAGATACTGTGGCTCGATAATATCACTCTTCGTGTAGATCTTCCAGTATTCCTCGTACAGATTGAACTCCGGAATCAGGTCGATGAGCTCCATATTTGCTTCCCAGTAAGAGCCGAGTGTACCGACATCCTTCCAGTAGCCGTTGTATTCATATGCAAAGAGACGTTTTCCATTCTCGTGGCAATACGGGATGATATGCTTACCAAAATCACATCCGCTCTGATCCTTCATGGCATAGAGCGCTTCTTTTAAGGTATCCCAGCTGAAAATATAGATACCCATGGACGCCAGATTGCTGCGCGGCTTTTCCGGCTTCTCTTCAAAATCCATGATCTTCTTGTTCTCATCTGCGATCACGATACCAAAACGGCTTGCCTCCTCAATCGGCACCGGCATCGTGGCAATCGTCACATCCGCATGATTCTCCTTATGGAAATCAAGCATAACCTCATAATCCATCTTATAAATATGGTCGCCGGATAAGATCAGCACATACTCCGGATGATACTGCTCCATATAATTCATATTCTGGAATATTGCGTTTGCCGTTCCGGAATACCACTCGCTGTTATCGCTCTTCTCATAAGGCGGTAACACCGTCACTCCCCCGCTGTTACGGTCCAGATCCCACGGAATGCCGATTCCGATATGGGTATTCAGACGCAATGGCTGATACTGGGTCAGAACTCCGACCGTATCAATTCCGGAATTGATGCAGTTACTCAGAGGGAAATCGATAATGCGGTACTTTCCTCCGAACGCAACTGCAGGTTTGGCAACCTTCGCTGTAAGCACTCCCAGGCGGCTGCCCTGGCCTCCAGCTAATAGCATGGCTATCATTTCTTTTCGAATCACGTCAATCACCTCTCGTCTTTCTAGTCAGTCTATTTCTCTTTGCACTTATAATTATAACATAATCGTCCACCCATGTACATCATTTTTCACAAATTTACCAGCGCATTTTTCTATTTTTTGACATTTTCGCCAAATCTTTTTTCTTTCTACACTCTTCTTTCACTTTCTGTCGAAAATATTTTATCCCAAAAGAATTTGCAAATCAGTAAGATAAGGTTATAATGAACTTTATCATAGAAAGAAAAACAGGCAGGTAGAATTATAATGTATAAAATCAATTTTAAAGAACCCATACATATCCATTTTATCGGGATCGGTGGCATCAGCATGAGCGGGCTTGCCGAGATTCTCTCCGAAGAGCATTTTACGGTATCCGGATCCGACGCAAAGGAATCCGATCTGACCAGACACTTAGAGCATCTTGGCATCAAGGTTTACTACGGTCAGACAGCCGCAAACATCACGGATGATATTGATCTTGTCGTCTACACCGCCGCCATCCACGAGGACAATCCGGAATTCGCCTGTGCGCGCGAAAAGGAAATTCCGATGATGCCGCGCGCAGAGTTGCTCGGACAGATCATGGACAATTACCGCAACTCCATCGCGGTGGCAGGCACCCACGGCAAGACGACCACGACTTCCATGATCAGCCAGATCCTTCTTGCAGCCAAGTGCGACCCGACCATCACAGTCGGCGGTATTTTAAAAGCGCTCGACGGCAACCTGCGGGTAGGCAAGTCCGATTTCTTCCTGTCGGAAGCGTGCGAATACACGAACAGCTTCCTGCATTTTTATCCGAAATACAGCATCATTCTGAATATCGAAGCAGAACATCTCGACTTCTTTAAAGATATTCAGGACATCCGCCATTCATTCCACCAATTTGCATCCAACACCCGGGAGGACGGCGCGATCATTATAAACGGCGATATTCCGGATTATACGGAGATTACCGCCGGATTAAAGCCGCAGGTGATCACCTTCGGTCTTGGCGACAGCTGCACGTTCCATCCGGCAGACATCACATTCGATGAGAAAGCCTGTGCAAGCTTTACCGCCATGAAAGGACAGGAGCCTCTGATGAAAGTCACGCTTCACGTCCCGGGCATGCACAACGTATCCAACGCACTGGCTGCCATTGCGCTGGCAGATGATCTTGGTCTTTCCACCGGTGCGGTCGCAAAGGGATTATCCGACTTCGGCGGTGCCGACCGGCGTTTCCAGTACAAGGGCTGTGTGGACGGCGTCACCATCATCGACGACTATGCGCATCACCCGACGGAGATCCGCGCGACGTTGACCGCTGCCAAGAACTATCCGCACAAACGGCTGGTTCTCTGCTTCCAGCCGCACACCTACTCGCGCACCAAGGCATTTTTAGAGGATTTTGCCGATGTGCTCTCCCTCGCTGATGTGGTTGTCCTTGCCGACATCTACGCCGCCAGAGAGAAAAATACCTACGGCGTCTCCTCCCGCGATATCCTCTCCAAGCTCAGGGAACGCGGCACGGAATGCTATTATTTTCCGTCATTTGAGGAGATCGAAAAATTTTTATTAAAAAATTGTGTAAACGGAGACTTGTTGATAACTATGGGCGCCGGAGACATTGTAAATGTTGGTGAACATCTTCTCGGCAAATAAGTTATCCACTTTATCCACATTCAATTGGGGAAAACTTCAACTTTTGAATGTGGATTTTTTTGTTTACATAATCCTTATACACGTTTCCTGCGCTTTTGCCGCCTTTGCCGTCTTTTGCGCCAAACCTTTCGTTTCCATAATCCGGTTTCCACCGGATTCGTTTTCTTTATCCACATTATCCACATTTCCGCGGTCGATTGTCTGTGCCGGATGTGTTCCGGAAAAGATACTTCTCATTCCAGTTTTCCTGTGCTATAATGCATCAGGGAATGTCGGCGGCTGCCGTACATTTCGCTTGTTACGTTTGAGAAAGAGGAGTCGGTTTCAATGGCCAATATTAAGCTACACAGTGACAGTCCAGTCTCTGCAACCAGTGTTTCCAACACGTTTATCGATGAATATATGTCTGATGCCAACGGGGAATTCGTCAAGATTTACCTCTACTTGCTGCGCCTTATGAATGCGCCGCAGGCGTCTTTTTCCATTTCTTCCATCGCGGACAAGTTCGAGCACACGGAGAAGGATGTCAAGCGTGCCCTTGCCTATTGGGAGCGCATGCACCTGCTGCAGCTTGAATATGACAATGATAAGAATCTGACCGGTATCCGCATGCTGGATTCTTCGTCCAGAGATGCCGCCCCGTCTGATCCGGGGACTTCCGGGACACAGACAGAGCCAGCCGGCGCACCGGCACAGAACGCCCCTGCTTCCGCCGCTTTGACAGAAACACCGGCGCAGACAGTTCCTGCCAAAAAGAGCTATTCTGCGGACGATATTTTGAATTTCCGCCAGAATGAATCCGTCGCAGAGCTGTTCTTCATCGCAGAGCGTTATCTCGGCCGCACCTTAAGCGCCACCGACATCAATACGCTTCTCTATTTTTATGATGTGCTCGGATTTTCCACCGAGCTGATCGTATACCTGATTGAGAGCTGTGTGAGCAACAATCACACCAGCATCCGATACATAGAAAAAGTCGCACTTGGCTGGGCAGATCAGCATATCACGACCGTCGAGGAGGCCAAGCAGGGTTCTCCGGTTCTTGGCAAAATGTACTACGCCGTGATGAACGCGTTCGGCATTACCGGACGCAAGCTGGTTTCCGCCGAGATCGCCTATATCAGCCGCTGGACGAACGAGTACGGTTTTGACTCCGACATCATCCTCGAGGCATGTAAGCGCACCATGGCAAGTCTGCATCAGCCGAACTTCAAATACACGGATTCCATTCTTTCCGACTGGAACAAAAAGCAGGTTCACCATCTGTCCGACATTGCAAAACTGGATGCGGCGCACCAGGAACGCAAAAAAAGTTCCGCTTCCGCTGCCGCCAATACAGCATCCAAAAACAAGTTCAACAATTTCACGCAGCGCTCCTACGACTACGACGAACTGGAGCAGATGCTTTTGACCACGAACGTACACTGATTTAAAGGGGAAACAGATGCCGCTAAGCAATTCACAGTATGACGAGATATTCCGCAAATATGACGAAAAACAGTTAGCCAGCCAGCACCAGCTCGAACGCCGCACAAAGGACGTCTACGCCCGGATTCCGGCACTTAAAGAGATCGATGACGCGATCGCTACCTGTTCTGTCGAGCAGGCACGCCGGCTGTTAGACGGAGATGCGGCCGCTCTGGCCACGCTCCGTGAAAAGCTCTCGGACTACCGCAGGCAGAAGGAGCAGCTGTTGCAGGAGCACGGGCTTGCTTCTGATTATCTGAAGCCGGTGTACCACTGCCCGGACTGCAAGGATACCGGTTATGTGAACGGCAGACGCTGTCACTGTTTTGAACAGGCAGCCATCAATCTGGTCTATACCCAGTCCAACTTAAAAGAGATTCTGGAACGTGAGAATTTTTCCACGTTTTCCTTTGATTACTATTCTGCGGATGACATCAATCCGGCAACCGGACGCTCATCCCTTGAGACAGCAAGGGATGCCGTCGCAAAATGCCATGATTTTATCGATCATTTCGACAGCACCTTCTCCAATCTTTACCTCTACGGAGATACCGGCATCGGCAAGACCTTTTTGTCCAACTGTATTGCCAAGGAGCTGTTAGACCGCGGTCATTCCGTCATTTACTTTACCGCATTCCAATTATTTGATATATTAAGCAAGGGCGTGTTCAAACGGGACGAGGAGGCACTGCTTTCCCACCGGAATATTTTCGACTGCGATCTGCTGATCATCGATGATCTCGGCACGGAGCTGTCCAATTCCTTTACGACCTCGCAGTTATTTTTATGTATCAACGAACGCATTCTGCGGCAGAAATCCACGATCATCTCCACAAACCTCGGGATGAACCAGCTTGCCGATATTTATTCAGAGCGCGTTTTATCCAGAATATCCAGTAATTACACATTATTAAAGCTCTTCGGCGCAGACATCCGTATCTTAAAGCGCAACCGTTAACATTTTTATCCATGTATTTCATTAGAGCAATCTATTGAAAATAAAACCTATGTAACTATTCTTTAATGGAGGAACCATTCATGCCAAACGATGAAAGAAACTTAGAAACCATGCCTGACGGAGCATTGGGTCTCATCCCACTGGAAAGCTGCAAAGAACTCGGTCTTAAGGTAGACCAGTACCTTGTCGGCTGGCGCGAAAAGAGACAGCACCAGCACCAGAACGACCCTGCGTTCAAGGGCTATCGCAGAGATTCTTATATCATCTCAACCGCAGTGCCGCGTTTCGGAACCGGCGAAGCAAAGGGTGTCATCAAAGAGTCTGTCCGCGGCTATGACCTGTATCTGATGGTCGACGTTACCAATTACAGCCTCACCTACTCTGTATGCGGTTACAAGAACCACATGTCTCCGGATGACCACTATGCAGATTTGAAGCGTATCATTGCTGCTGTCGGCGGAAAAGCAAGACGTATTACCGCGATCATCCCGTTCTTATATGAGAGCCGTCAGCACAAGCGCACCGCCCGTGAATCCTTAGACTGCGCGCTTGCCCTGCAGGAGCTCACCGCTATGGGTGTCGACAACATCATCACCTTTGACGCACATGACCCGCGTGTACAGAACGCCATTCCGCTCAAGGGATTTGAGACCGTACAGCCTGCTTATCAGTTCATCAAGGGTATCTTAAGAGAAGTCAAAGACTTAAAGATCGATGCAGAGCATATGATGATTATCAGCCCGGATGAGGGTGGTACCAACCGTGCCGTATATCTGGCTAACGTGCTCGGTCTGGATATGGGTATGTTCTACAAGCGCCGCGACTACAGCAAGATCGTAGACGGCCGCAACCCGATCGTTGCACATGAGTTCTTAGGTTCCTCCGTCGAGGGCAAGGATGTGATTATCATCGACGATATGATCTCCTCCGGCGAGAGTATGATTGATGTTGCTACCGAGTTAAAGAAGAGAAAGGCAAACCGTATCTTCGTTGTTGCAACCTTCGGTCTGTTCACCAACGGCCTGGAGCGCTTTGACGAGGCTGTTGCAGACGGCACAATCTACAAGGTCGTAACCACCAACCTGACCTATCAGACACCGGAACTGCTCGCAAAGCCATATTATATCAACTGCGACATGAGCAAATACATCGCTTATATCATCGATACGTTAAATCACGACAGCTCGATCAGCGATCTCTTAAATCCGTATGACCGCATCCAGCGTCTGGTTGCAAAGTACAAAGCAGAGCAGAACTAAACTAAACACAAAGAAGGGGCTGACGCTTTTTGCGGACAGTCCCTTTTTGTTGTTATAAGTAATCTGCCGAGAAGACCATACCTTTCGATTTCTGATGGAAATGCAGATGGAATATTCGTTGGAGGAAAATGTGAGCATTTCTTCCGGCTGAATGTTTGCATCGAATTCCGTGTCTCTTCCACGTTTGGACAATCCGACGGGTGCATGTCCGACACACCGGAGACAATGGGCGGACTTTCTGGTGTCCCTAATGGCACCTCTTCACAGACAATATAAAACCGCGCGAACCGAACTCGCCGGCATCTGCTATTGAAAATAGGACAGATGCCGACTCAGACAGCGGCTTCGCGCGGTTATGTTTTGTTCAGAGGTGTGCCATAAGGGACACACACAAAAGTCCTACAAATTGTCTCCCGGGATGCGGACATGACCCGCGGAGTGCTCCAAACTTGGAAAAACATGGATCATCGGAGATGCAAACATTCGGCTGGTTAGAAATGCCACATTTTTTGAACCGAATTTCCAGATGCATTCCATCAGAAATCGAAGGGTATGTTTTTTTAGTCTATTTTTATCACACAAAAAGGGACTGCCCGCCAAAAGCGTCAGTCCCTTTATTATGCCTATGTATTAAAACAAGTCTACTCTGCCAGCAATTTTCTGATTGATCACATAATACGCTGCGTTCTCTTCCGGCTTTAAGTAGAGCTGAAGTGATTTGATCGTGGATGCTCTGTGACCTTCTGCCACAAACTGCTCTGTCACTTTCTTAATGGCATCCTCTACCACGCCTTCACGTCCCTGATACTGGATATACACTTCAGGCTTAAGCTCTTCCTTTGCTGCCTTCTTCGCTGTCTTTGTTCTTGGTTTTCTTTTCTTTGCGGTCTCAGCTGCTGTCTTCTTCGGTTCTTCTGCCTTTGTAGCCGCCTTTACCTCTGTCTCTTTGGCTGCGTTCTTCGTCTCCTCGACTTTTGCCACAACCTTTGCAGTTGCTTCCTTCGCTGCTGTCTTGGTCTCCTCAACCTTCGCCGCAACTTTTGCTTCTGCTGCCTTTACTGCTGCCTTAGTCTCATCAAGTTTCGCTGTCGTCTTTTTTTCCATTATGAGAGCCCTCCTCCTCATCAAAAAAACTACTCACATACTAAAAACTTTTCCATTGCTACTAATGCTTCCTCTTCATCACTGCCCTCGGCAACGATGTTCACCGTCATTCCTTTGGACGGGTTAAATGCCATGATTCCCATAATACTCTTCGCATTTATCCGGCGGTTGTTACTCTCAAGTGTAATATCACTGTCAAATCTGCAGGCAACCTGAACCAGTTCTGCAATCGGATTACTATGTTCCTCTGAGACATTCGATACAACAATCTCTTTTCTGCTCATAATCTCTCCATTTCCTCTTTTCAAGTACTACGTCTCAAAATATAACCCATCTATTTCCAATTTGCAATAGAAGAACATGAAATCTGTTAAACTTACACGAATAATTTCCTACTTTAAGAGCTTTTTTATGCACTTTCATTTCACCAGATATGTGAAAAATACATTTCCTGCCGCCGTAAACATCTCATCCGCCTCGGTCAGCGTCTTCCGGTATGTCGTTCCCAGTGCAGGATCAAATATCACGACGCTGTTGCTGTCATATCCGATAATCAGCACCGCATCCGTGCTTCCTGTCATGGAAAATACCGGACTGCCACAGCTGACATAGTAGAGAACCTCCTCGATATTGCATCCGGTCAGATCCAGCACCTGCATATCCTTCATCGTATTGTTCAGGATGCTTTTCGGCGTCTCTCCGCCCTCAATGAGTGCGTTCACGCTGATATTGATTCCTTCTTTTTCCAGCATGGCATTGATGCACTGCGCAATGCTTCCTGCTCCGGCATCCTCCGCACCGACCGCAATATCAGGCAGTGCCGGCTGTGCGGACTTTCTGGAGCGTTTCCACACATACTGGAGGTTATCCCCAATCACGACTCCCATACTGTCATTTGCCGCCGTGACGGCCTCTGTGACATCGTCTGTCGCCAGCACCACATCCCCCTTCACGCATACATAATAATGCTTTGTGCTGCCCTCTTCCTTGATTGCCACCGTGCGCTCCTCTTCTAAAATCGTCTCCTTCGGGGTGAGAAGCTTCGGCGCCTTTTCCGCGGATGCCCCGGCAATCGTAAGCTGTACCTGGGTCTCCTTTTCCGCAGAACTGCTCGTTGCAATATTGACAAGCTTTCCGGAGTCTCCCTCACGGTTCATGATCATATCCTGATCCGCCGGGACATATGCCGTGCCGTTATACTGGATGCGGTTCAAGTGCATCGTGTAGTCCTCGATGGACACGCTGCTTACAAAATAGCCGCTCTTTTCATATGTTTTCTGCACAGTAAGATCTTTTGTCGAGACATCCACAATCCGGATCTGGTGCATCGGAAATGTCACGTTTCCGGCGGCGTCCTCGAAAATATCCGACTGTCTGGCAATGCCATACACAAAATCCTCATCCATGAAGCCAAGCGGCTTGATGGCTTCCCCGGTGCCCGCCGCAATCTCCTGCGTGCTCTGATCCGACAGATTCATCACGTGGATCACACTGCTGCCCATCTGGGAATCCCCCTCCGTCTCCATCCATGCAAAATAACGGTTGGACGCGGACACCGCAAAATCCTGCACGTTCAGATTCGTCACCAGTTCCCGCACCGAGAGGGTATTCAAATCGATTCCGTAGACACACCCATCCAGCATCAGGAAAAGCTCTCCGCCCTCATTTACATACATGAGCTGCCCGAGTTCCGACTTCATCACCTCATACGACTTATCCGACGGAATGAAGACCAGTTCCTCATCGGTATTCGCCAGGCTGTCGTAATGATAGACCGCAATTCCGACTTCCCCCTCATGAATTCCGCGGTTCATGTAACCGTACACGATATAATCCACGCTTCCGGCTTCGTCCACACCGACGATCTTGATGTCGTGTTCTCCGTAGTTCTCGCGGCTGTCAATTCCCTCGTAGCCGCGGAAACTGAACACTTTTGCAAGCGTATTTTCCACCGTATTGTAGCTCCAGAGTTCTCCCTCCTGCACGAACGCCACACTGGTTCCCGCCTCATTCGCCTTGTATTCAACGTTCGCTTCGCGGATTCCAAGCTGGATATACTGATCGTAAACGCTGTCATTTTCTCCGCGGAAAATCTGGTTCATGGTGCGCTCGAAATTCAGCAGATAGATGCGGCTTGTGGTGTAGCGCACCCGGTAATATTCTTCTATATTATAGTATTCAATCTGACCGCTCTCGTTGACACTGGATACCACATAATCAAGCACGATCACGTTGTAGGTCGGTGTGATCTCCTTGATCGATGGAACCGGCTCTGTCAGACGCTCTCCCTTAAAATCCGCCCAGCTCACCTGCTTTAGAGAAGAATTTAACGACACATACTGCAGCGTCGTGTTATCCCCGGTCGTCCGCTCCATGTAAGTCGCCAGTGTTCCGGAGGTCTCATCGTTGAACGTCTTATCGTTAAAATCCTTGACGAATGCGACGCACTCGCTCACATAGCAGTCGACTGGCTCCGCGATCCTGGTATAGTAACAGATCGAACGGTCTCCGCTCCCGAGGCGGATAATCATCAGATACTCTTCGCCCTCTTCCAGCAGATTCTGGATCTGCAGATCTGCCGTGATCTTCCCGCTGCGCTCCTCATAGGAGGTGACATCCGCATTCGCGATCAGGCGTGTAGCATCGAGACTGCGGATCTCATAGGATATGGTGTCGACCGCCGTCTGATTCGTCTGTATCACAATCGGAAGCTTCCGGTCTTCCCCCACCGGCGTAATGGTATCGCGCATATATGCGGCATCCATCTCCGTCACATACCCGTGTAGTTCATTCAGCTCCTGATCGCCCTGATACATGGTGATGACCGGCAGCGTCGCCTCCTTCATCTCCGTCGTCAGATCCTCGTTGGTATCATTCATAAATCTTCCAAATATAAGCACTGCTCCGATGAACACTGCCGCCAAGACTGCTGCCTTTATGGTTCCCTTCCGCAACGGTCATTCCTCCTATATAACGCAAAATAACTACCGCGCACAAAAACGCGATAGTTATATTAACACAAAATAACTATCGCACAAAAACGCGATAGTTATATTGTATGCATTTTAAAATAAATCCGCAATGACTTTCTCTGATTTTTAAGAATTGTTTTCGATCTTATCCGGGGCTTCGCACCCCCGTTACCACCAGCGTCTGCAGCGGCGGTGACGGCAGCGTCTCCGGTACATTTCGTTGTTTAAAATCACACCGATCAGCTCCCGCAGATGATCATTCTGTCCGGGCGGCGGCGGTGGCGGCGGTCTGTGTCCGGGCGGCGGCTGCATGCCTCCGTGAAACTGCTCTGCCTCCAGTTCGCCGTCTTCTCCTGTGACTTTCTTCTGGATGCGATCTACCACCATCTCAATCATCAGACGGTCCGGATACTCATCAAACATCAGGCTGCCCTCGTATTCCATTCTGTCACATTCGTCTTCCACGCACTCCACAATCCTGCCAACCTCTTTGGGATACAGCTCCTTCATGCGGTCCATATCCTTCTCATACTCCATCTCGGTCAGATACAGATTCTGCATGGGGTAGCTCATATAAAAAGGCATCTTGGGCACATCAAACTGCGCGTGGAAAAACTGCTCCTGATTATAGTCCACTCTATACTCCCTATAGATAACTTCGCTATATCATATGCAATGCGCGCGCACCGGGTTACTGCGCCAGATTCTTTAACTCGTCCAATAAATCCAGATCCGACTGGAGCACCTTCATATTGGTCGTGATCGGCTCCTCGCCCGGCTTGGTGACGGTGATTTCAATTACCGTTCCCTCCGTAATGCCCGCAGAAAATACCGCATTTAAAAACGCCGCAAACTTCGGATGGTTCTCAACGAACTTGTTTCTCGCATTCATAATCTTCATAAGTGAAGCCGGATTCATCATAATATCATACTCCCTTTCTTCTGTTGTGTCGTTCTGTCTCCCAGTATAGCACAACTGCCGCGGCATTTGCCAGTATTCTTCATCCATTTCTGATCATGGCACTCGTTGTATTTCTGATTGTAAAGGCATTAAACCGTGCAACCGCAAAGTTCGTTCCCGCGGAGGAGAAAAAAGAAGAAGCACCAACGAACAAACTCTGTCCGATGTGTAAGACCGAGATTGCCATTGATGCCTGCCGCTGCCCGCATTGCACTTCCATTCTCGATGCAGTTGCCATGCACGAGCGGGAAGCAGGGCTACCGCGAATTCGCCGATAAATTATTCTTAAACACCATGCTTCACAACCGCACGAGACATAATCCCTACGCCGCATTTTCCAGGGAGGAGCAGAATATCATCAACACGTTTTTATGCGTCACCTCCGTCAATATTTACCGGCAGTGGGTGGCAGACAAAAAAAGAGTGCCGCTTGAGAGGCTGATTGCGCTCTCCGGCACCCTGTTAAGCAATGGTGTTATTTCTTTATTTTAAATCTGTCTCTTCCTTTTCGCGCAGGCTCACCACAAGCTCATAGACCTCCGGTCTTCTCTGCTTTAAGTGCTCATCCAGCACATGTCTGCGCTCCTTGAAGCGCTCCGCAAGCTCCGGATGCTCTGTTGCAATGCGGTCATGCACCTCCCTGCGGTGTTCCTCCAGACGTCTTGCGAGTGTCTTCTCATCCTTTCCGGAGATGTTCACAATCTCCTTTAAGTGTTCTTCCAGATGTTCCAGCCACTCGTCTTCATCCATCGCTTCCATGTGCGACCATCTGCCGTGCAGCAGATTTTCCACATCCCCGCTCTCCTTCAGCTGTTCAATCTGCAAAAGAATCTGTTTTTCAATCTGCTCCTCCGTCTCCGCGCCGAACGCCCAGACAAATTCCTGCACACGGTTGTCCGCGCGCTTTCTCGAGGCACTGCGATCATCATTGTCCACACCGCCCTCCAACGGATACGGGCGCTTGATTCCCATATCTTTTAACGCGATATGAATCGTTCTGCGCACGCTTCCCTCTTCGATCATGTAGCCAAGCCCCAGTTTCCGGAGCTGTTCGTTCAAATCGGCGATGTGCTCTGTCATGTAAAAGCGGATGCCTTTTTCTTTCAGCGACTGATATAACATTCCCAGTCCGTCCGCCGCGGTGATATCCATACTGCCGATGCCGCTCGCATCCAGAATGACCGCTCTCGTCTGATCGGTCACGTGATCTTCAATATCCTGTTTTAATACCTGTATGTTGGCAAAAAACAGATTGCTGCTGAACCGGTAGATTAACACTCCCTCAACCGCATGGATCTGGCTGCCCTCTTTCAGATCACGGAAATGCCGGTGTCCCGGCTGAATTCCCAGAAAACAGCGTGCCGGCTTTGCCGTGCGGATAATCATCTCGGAAAACGAGAGGATGATGCCGATCAGTACGCCGTTGATCGTCCCGAGCATCAGCACTCCGAAGAATGCGCCGGCAAAGATCAGACATTCCGTGCGGCTGACTTTCCACAGCCGGACCGCCAGCTCAAACTCCGTCGCGCCAAGCAGAGCGGAGATCACGATTGCCGTCAGCACCGGCACCGGAAGATAGCCGATAAACCCGGTACCGCCAAGCAGGAGCACGATCATTGAAAGTCCCGCCACAATCCCGGTCAGCTGTGTCTTTGCCTGATACTGCTCTCCCATCGCCGTCCGGGAGACCGAGCCGTTGATCGGGCAGCATCCGGTCAGCGCCGCGGCAAGATTGCCCATCGCAAATGCCAGGATCTCCTGATTATCGTTGATCCGGTATCCGTTTTTCTGCGCAAAATTATTTTCTGCGAGCAGCGTCTCCGCCATGATGACGACCGCCACCGACAGGCTGATCGCAACCGCCTCCCTTACCGGCACCGCCGTAAAATCCGGCAGGCTCCAGACCGGAAGTCCCGGCCCCACGGCATCCAGCGTCTTGATGCCCCAGGCGCGCAGGGGCAGATACTTTGTCATCAGAGCACCCGCTGCCATCAAAAGCACCGCCATCGGGAATTTCGGGATGAGCTTTTTTGCAATCAGCAGTATCACAAGCGCAGCCACGCCAAGTGCCAGGGACGGCAGATTGATCTCTCCCACCGTCTCCGCGATATGCTCCGCAAGCTCAAAGAATTCTCCCGTCCCCGCGGTACCCCCCAGAAGCTTCGGCACCTGCATCAGGATGATGGTCGTGCAGATGCCGGTGATAAAGCCGCCCATCACCGGCGCCGAGATATAGTTGACCAGCTTTCCCGCCCGCATCACGTAAAACGCGAAAAGCCACAACGCCACAAACGCGGTCAGCACCGGCACTGCCGCCAGCGCCTCCTTCGATCCGCTCTCGATATGCAGATCTAAAAGCGCCGCTCCGATCAGCGCGGCAGGCGCTGCATCCACGCCAAAAATGAACTGCGGTGATGTCGAGAACAGCGCGAACAGAAGAATCGGGAACACCGATCCGTACAGTCCGTATACTGCCGGCAGTCCCGCGATCTGCGCGTATCCCATGGAGATCGGAATTGAGACTGCCATGATGATGAGTCCGGCGACCAGATCTTTTCCAAGATTCTTCCGGTCATAATTTCTGATTGTCTGTGCAAACTTGATCTTCATCTGTCACACTTCCTTTGCTGCTTTTGTGTTATTTTACCACTTTAGGAAAATAATGTCAGCAAAAGGGATTCGGTGTTTTTATGGCTGCAGTTCAAAATGCTGCACCAGTTCATTAAGCAGTGTCGCCTGGGATGCAAGTTCTTCGGAGGTTGCGGAGCTCTCCTCGGCAATCGCCGAATTGTCCTGTACTCCCTGCGAGATCTCCTCGATTCCCACGCGGATCTGCTCCATGCTCTGTGCCTGATCCGCCGCATTTCCCGCCGTTTTCTGGATCATTCCATTAACGTTGTCCACTGCATCCACTGCCGTCTTTAACGAATCCATCACATGATCTGCAATCTGATTGCCTTTATTGATCTCTTCCATCGAGACACCAATCAGTTCCCGTGTCATATTTGCCGCTTTTGAGCTTTCCTGCGCAAGCTTTCCGATCTCATCCGCCACAACCGCAAAGCCTTTTCCGGCCTCGCCCGCACGCGCCGCCTCTATGGATGCATTTAAAGACAGCAGGTTGGTCTGGTCTGCAATTTCCTCAATGGTCGCAATAATTCCAACCACCTGCTTGGAGGTCTCGTGGATCTTCTGTACTGCTTCCATCATCTCCTGCATCTTATCCTGGCTCTGTTCCATCATAGCCGTTACTTTTTGGGTCTCTTCCGCGGATTGCAGGGCGTCTTTCTTGCTCTCTTCCACCTGCTCCGCCACGGATGTTGCCGTTGCGACCAGCTCCTCCACTGCTGCCGCCTGCGTGCCGCTTCCCTCTGCCAGCTGCTGGGCCGCATTTGCCAGATCGCCGGCACTGGAAGTAACGGTCTGGGAACTTGCACTGATATTTTTCATGACATCATTCATCGAACTTGAGATGTGCAGAAGTGCTTCCTTTAATTGACGAAATTCTCCAACATATTCCTGTTCGAGATGAATCTCCAGCTTTCCATCTGCAATCTGATCCAGGGCGCCGGATGCTTCTTTTAAGTAGGCAATGTATTCCTTCAGACGTGCGACCGTTGCCCCGATCGATTCTGCCAGTTCTCCGATCTCGTTCTCTGCCGTGACGTTCAGTTCAACATCCAGATCTCCCTCTGCCAGCCTGCTTGCCGTCTCATTTAATTCTGCTATTGGTTTTGATAAAGCATATGCGCTCTTGTCGATACTGCGCATTACCAGAATAATCCCCAGTGCAAAAATTACAAGAAGCACACCGATTGTTGCAAACAGCATCTGATAGTATTCTAAGAACGGCATATTGCTGACCACAAGATACCCTGTATCTCCTACCAGCTGTACGGAGCCATATTTTGTAGTGCCGTCCGCTTTGTATTTCAAAAACTCCGTCGTCTGATTCATGATCGCATTGACCACATTGGCAGAAACATTCACGTCTGCAATGTTCTGCTGCACCAGTTCCGCATTCGGATGATAGATGAGCATTCCGTCCGAGGACACCAGCCAGACGTATCCGTTGCTTCCGATTGTATAACCGCTCAATACCTCTGTCACATGATCCAGTGAAATATCCATTCCCGCAGCGCCAAGCACATTGCCGCCTTCATCGTATACCGGCGTTGCCGCACTCAGAATAATCTCTCCGGTGCTGGAATCTATGTACGGTTCGGTCAGGACTGTTTTCCCGGTCTCAATGCAGGAATACCATGCACGCCCTGTAATGTCCCAGCCGTCCGGGGAAGTGTATCCGTCCGACTGCGTAATGACGCTCGCATCCAGATCCGCAATCCACACCGCCATCACATTCTCGCTGTCCGCTCCTGCAGCATCGACGAGATATTTTTCCACATCTCCCATCGCTTTTGCGCTTAAAATATTATCTCCCGCCTTTGTCTCCGATAAAACCGACTGAATCTGCGGATTTAACGCCAACGTCTGTGTCACTCTCTCGTATTTTTCAAAAAATCCCGCCAGACTGTTGGACGCTGATTCCGACTCCAGGGTGAGCTGCGCTTGTTTATTGTAATAAACCGTCTGTCCCATGATAATCACAATGATAACTTCCACGACAATATACGCGATCAACACGCTTCTGCCGATTCTTTTGCGGATCTCCTCCGCAATTTTTCCCTTTTTCCTGTTACCTTCCGCTGCGTTTTTTCCCATAACCATTCTCCTTCTCTGGTGCCCGTCAATACTTCCATTATAGTACTATCCTCCCATGTGCGCAACGAAATTTTTCGTAATTTCCGCAATTTACGAAAAAGTTTTCTGTCACTTTTTATTTTCTCCATTTAAAATCCAGTCTTTCAGCGCTTTGAATTCAAAAAATAAGACGGAAACCATCGCTGCGTTTCCATCTTATCCTTTCTTCCGGGCTTCCGCCGATTTATTTTTCCAGACTCTGTAAAAGTAACATAATCAAAAATTCAATCTCTCTCTTCATAAGAACGCCCCCTTTCCGTCTGCCTGTGCTTATTATGTAAGACACAGCTAAACGGAAAGAGGGGAGAACTTAAATTTTTTCTAAATTATGTGAGAGTTCTGCTTCTTATAAGTATCCAAATTGAAAATTCGTCTCATATTGTTCTCCCGCCAATTTCTTCTACAGTATAAGTCAAATGCGCAAAAATGTCATGTTTGATCCAACCGTATCCATTCGCTGCACTTCCTCCCTATTTTTTCTCATCCAGTAACATGACTCCCTGCTCCGGGTTTTTATTGATTGCCCCGATGATTGGATGTGGCACATACATTTCTTCCAGATAAGCAACATCCTCCCCGGTTAAATGTATGCCAAGTGCACCCACTGCATCATCAATATATTTCACCTTCGTTGCTCCGATAATCGGGGACGCCACACCTTTTGCAAAATGCCATGCAATCACAACCTTGTCTCTTGCAATATTCTTTTTTAACGCTTTTCCAAGATATTCCTCGCTCGTTCCGGCAGAATACCCATTTGCCGTATCGAAAAAATTGATTCCATTATCAAGTGCATGTTTTATGACTTCTTCGCTCTGCTGCTCATTCAGTGTCCAGTCATGCATGGTTCCAGCCTTGCCGAAACTCATACAGCCTAAACAAATCCTTGATATTTTTATATCCATGTTTCCTAATTTCGTATATTCCATGTGTATTCCTCCTTCTCGCTGCTTTTAAACATCTGCGTTTTTAAGATTTCTCTTGTGATACCTTTATGCTGTGTCGTAAATAATCCAGCTTTTCCAGTTGTTTTTCCTTCCAGCGTATCTCATCAGGTTTCTGCCTCATTTAAAGCATCAATAATCACACTTCTAAGTTTAAGGTACCAATCTGGCACCTCAAATATCTATTACTCCAGCTTTTCTATAATAGCTTCCTTTTTTTAGTGTTACTTGTGACACTCTTGCTTTACCTTAATACGGCATCTGGAGCTGTTCGGGACAGCAATACCACTGACTCGACAGTTGTTTCAGTTTCCAAGGGAAGTTCTTTCACTTCCTCGCCATCAATAGGCACAGGGAAATTGAATACAATCTTCTTTATCCAGCTTCCGTCTTTTCTCTTTTCCGGGAACATCTCAATTCGCTCGATAAAGGCTTTCATAAACTCTTTCTGTTCTGCTTCCGTTGCGGAATGGTAGACTTCATCAAATGCCAGTAAGAGCCGATAAATGTTATCGCCGGAGATTTTCTCCTGCTGGATGCTGCGTATCTGACTTTGCAATTCGCCAATCTGAACTTCGATTTCCTCTATCGTATCATACTGTTCATCATATCGGCGCTGCAAATCCAAAATTTTTCTGTCATAGTGGGCATCGTTGATGTCCAAGGTATCCATCTGACGCTCCAAGCGGCTTTTCGTTCCAAAGGCTTGCTTTAGCTGTCCTTGCAGAACGGCGATCTGCTTTTCCATATCCTCTGTATCAACCGCCGTTCCGATTTTCGCTTGAATTGCTTCTACAAATCGGGGATTATTGACCATAGCGGAAATGATCTTTGCCACAAATTTATTGATTTCCGTCTGCTCGATATTCAGACGGAAGCTGCACTCATGCCCGGTAGGTGTAACCGTATTTTTGCAGTAGTAATAATACCGTGTTTTCTTGTCCTTGCTGTGTGCCTTGGCGATATTGCCGTACATACTCTTGCCGCAGCATGGGCATTTCAAGATACCGGACAGGATGTGTGCGTGGTCTGGATTGTTGACCTTTTCCCGCTTAAAGGAATTGATCTTGCGCTTTTCCTGTGCCAGATACCAATCCTCTTCAGAAATGATAGCTTCGTGCTGTCCTTCATAAACCGGGAACTCCGACTGCTCAACCACGTGCATCTCGTTTCTTGTACCCTGTTTCTTTTCTGTTCTTCGTCTGCCGTAAGCAATCTTTCCCATATAAACAGGATTGTACAATACATTTTTCACAAAATCTCTTGAAAATCCCGGAATGGTATTATTCTGTCTTAGTTTCTTTACATAACCATTGCGGTTCAGATATTTTGCAACTCCTGCAACACCCTCGTTTGTATGAATATAACGATCATAGATTACTCGGATAACTTCCACTTCATCCTCTGCAATGACAAGGTTTCCATTTTCCAGTTTGTATCCATATGGAGCGAAACCGCCGTTCCATTTGCCCTCACGAGCCTTTTGCTCACGTCCTGCCATTGTCTGTGTGCGGATATTTTCTCGCTCAATCTCTGCCACCGCAGACAGCACAGAGATCATCAGCTTTCCTGCATCCTTGGAGCTGTCAATGCCATCCTCCACGCAGATCAGATTGACACCGAAATCCTGCATGAGTTGCAAAGAGTTCAGAACGTCCGCTGCATTTCTGCCAAATCGGGACAGCTTAAAGACCAACACATAAGAAACATCATCTTTGCCGTCCTGGATGTCATTCAGCATCCGTTGAAACTCCTGCCGCCCTTGAATGTTCTTTCCGGAAAAGCCCTCGTCAGAATACTCCCCGGCAACGATCATATCCTCGTATGCCGCATACTTCCGCAGCTTGTCACGCTGGGCATCCAAGCTGTATCCGTCAACCTGCATCGAGGTGGACACTCTTGTATAAAGATAGCATTTAAGTTGTTTCTTTTTCAGAATCTCCACCTCCCTCATTCCTTCCTTTTACCATAAGTCCCTCGTTGCGGATATAATACTCCAAAAGCCACAGCACATAATCCGGTGCATGGCGGTTGTCCAATTCCCATTCAGTCATAGTCCGGTAAGGAATATGGACGAGCTTGCAAAAATCTTTCCGATTCAGTCCTGTGCTTTCACGCAACTTTATAATTCTGTTTTTACAATCCATCCGTCTTTTCTCCACAAAAGCAAAAAATACACGTTGCGTAATCATTATAGCATAGCCATAGCGAATACGCAACGTGTAAATTGCAAATTTTACGCAGCCTTATCCGTCAGAAGCTGCGCTTGATTACTTTCCTCGGAATGCTCCACTCCCTGCGGTGCGTCCTGTTCCAATTTATCCAAAACCTGATGTCCATATTTCTGGAGCATCTGGCTCATAACATCCACACAGCGGTCAAATGCCGCATTATATTTCGCTTCCTCATAATATTTCTTCAATAGGCGATTCCTCCATCAAAGTTCCATATCCTGTCCACGCTTCCGGGCAGGGTGTTCGTGTTCCTGTGTTTGCTTTCCTCTGATGAGGATAGAATTGATAAAAGCCCGAACCTTTTCGGATGCGATTTCCAGTGCATCCAGAAAGGGTTGGGCTTTCTGTTTGAGTTCCATATATTTTTCGTTTACCGCTTCATACCGCTGCTTCCAGATGGAAACCGTCTTTTCTGCGGAAGCCAGTTTTTCTTTCAGACGCTTGTTGTCAACATTGGCGATAATGCCATTGACCGCATAGCGTTTGAGTGTGTCGCATTCATCCGGTGTCAGCGTGATATTGTTTCCGAATGTGGCTTTTTTGCCCATTGCTTCAATGTCCTGCACTGTCAGCGCAATGGTCTTTGCCGCCTTGGTTTCCTTTTGCAAAGATTCCAGTTTCTTTTTCTGTTTTGCTGTGGCAGCTTTGGCATCCTCCAAACTCTGCTCTGCCTGTGCTACCTGCCCGGCCACAGTTTCCAGCCGCTGCTGTTCTGCCTGCACCTTGAACTGGGTCACAGTCAGATGTTCCTCGGTGCTTCCACGTTCTCCACGCTCCAGATCGGTATATCCGGCAACTCGCATGAAATGAAAAAAGTCATCCTGCAACACACTGTAGGATGACCTCAAAATCTTTTTTCCTCTTGCGTTCAACATTGGATTACCGTCCTCGTCAAGCACCGGCTTGGACTCCCATTTCTTACTGCGGCTGACCTGTGTGATGACCTCCTTAACGGTTCCCCGGAGGGCTTCATCCTTGCATCGCTTCGACCAAAGGATCTGCTTTTCCACCACCGGGATATAAACCACATGAAGATGATAGTGGTACACATCCTCGCCCAGAGCTTCGGACATTGCCCGGTTGCGCTCATCGGCGTGCATCACAGCGGAGAGGATATACTGCTCACCGCCTACAATCTCCACGGCGGCTTTGTAAGCATCAGCATAAAACTGTTTTGCAAATTCATAGCCGCCATGATTGTAGAAATAAGCAGAGTTCACATCAAATACTAACTCGCCGTATTTGACGGCATCCGGTTTCAGACCTCTGGTGGAAATTACGCCGTCCTGTTCCATCTGCTCAAACGTTTTTACATAATCGTCCGTGGGTGCTTTGAAATGAACGTTCAGAGAAGTGCGTTCCGGCACGATGTCCTGATTGCTGTAGCTGTCCTTTTCACGCTCATTGTGTTCCTGTACCTTTGCCACATCTGCCGGGTTTCCCAAGTCCTGATTTCTGGCTACGGTACGGTCTATTCCATCGTTTCTTGCCATTGGCGTTTCCTTTCTTTGAGATTTGCAGACAGCGGAGAACTACGGAGAGGCACTTTTTCAAAGTGTAATAACCCACTATGACACTTTCATCCATACTGGCTGCAAAGTGCCGTGGGCTCTCCGAGGGCTCTCCCGAGGGGGAATGCGGTCACTGCGGTGACCTCTGCTGACCAAGGCGAAAATGTCTGCGCCTTTTCCCATGGTCAGCCCCGTCTGCATGAAGCTGTTCTGTGTCAACTTCCTCTTGCAGCCGATGTCCACAGACACTTTTTCAAAAGCCTGTGGACATAGAAACAGCCCGAACGAGAGGATGTGTGCTGTTTCTATAACAAGCGTTTCACGCTCTTTTGCTGCGTACATACGTACCAGCAATGGGATTTACTCGACCTGCCGCCATTCCTCCGGAATGTCCTCCGGTACGTACGTACACGGCGAATCTCCGTAAAACCCATTTATATGAGGTCGTGCAATGGCTTCCACTCCCATGAATCCCCAAACCCGCCGTCCGGCAGAGTTGGTGATATTGTTGCAATGTTCCAGATTGAATCTCCCGGCATTGGCAATCATGGCGTCGCTGAAGCTGCGGGCTTTCAGCGGTGCAAGGGAATTTTCTTCGCACCACATCCGGTAGATTTCATAGAAATCCTTGGAACTGATGGACGCATCCGCTTTACGCTGGATGTATCCCTCGGAATCCATGAAATCAAAGATATTGTTGTTGTCACGCTTGACCGCTTCCCGGTTTTCCCGGATACGGTCACTCTCCGTAAACTTAAAGTTGTTGGCAACAAGCCGCTGTAAGCCTTCAAATGCCCACAGGAAGATACCCTCGGCTTCAGCTTTCATCTTCTCCGCAAGGTCGGGATCGTCAGCTCTGTCCACTGGCTTTTCCTTGGTGGTCAGCACAAGCTGTCTGCGATAAAATCCGTCACTGCGGTCATACAAGGCTTGCAGATCACCGTTGCTGAATGCCAGCAATCGGGCGAACATCCAACCCTGATAACTCTGCTTGCCTTTGCGTTCCAAATCCATCTTGCCCTGTGCGGTGACAATGGATTTTACATAGTTGGTCTGGCGCAGAGCTTCCATCCGCATATCATCATCCACGCACAGGAGAATGTGTTCCAAATCGGCACGGGCGAAGCGGTTTTCAGAAATCTTGCCGATGCTGCCGTCTTTCATATTCGTGCCGAAGATGGTAGACAGTACCGCACCGATTTGAGATTTACCCTCGCCGCCGTTGCCTTTAATCACCATCATGCGCTGCCCCTTGTTGGAGGGAATCAGGCAATAGCCGATAAACTCCTGCAAAGTTGGAATGTCCTCGGCGTAAAGCAACCCATCCAGAAAGTTCAGCCAGATCACCGGCGCAGTAGCATCGGGATTGTAAGCAACCGGCAAACGGCTCCGCACGATAGCCGGTCTGCCCTCGGTAAATGTGCCGTTCAATAGCAGCGTACCGTTGGACAAATGAATCCGATCCTGCTCCGGTGGAAAGTCCGGCACTTGCGCTTCCAGTTTCAGCACTTCCAGAATGTTGGTGATCTTCCGGGGGATGTTGTTCACGGCACAGAATTTCAGCTTGTCGTAAATCTCACCCCGGAGAGGGAGATCGTCTGTTACCCGACCATCGGGCGTAAAAAAAGCTCCGTTTGCGAAGATGATTCTGCGCTCACGCAGAAATTCTTCACAGAACAGAGCTTCATTGATGTTCTGCCCGTCAAACCAGATCGGCAGATTCATATCCGGCATTTTACCTTTCTTCCCCATGGGACAACCCCTCCTTTCGTTTCCGTGCCACATAGTTCCGAAGGAAAGCAATCTTGCTCTCCTTCATTAGCTCGTCCACCACGGCAACCCGTTCTTCTAAATCACCGACTGTCAAAATATCTGCCAGATATTCGATATAATCAATCATCTGGCAGGCTTCCACAAAACGGTCATCCAGATCATCGTCCGGTGTTTTCGGTGCATATCGCACTTTCCAATCTTCCAGCAGATGCAGATAATCCATCAGCACCCGGAAGCACAGCATTTCGTCCTCCCGAAACTGACGGATATAGGGACGTTTGGGCTTGAGCATAGCTGCGGAAGTGGGCGGTTTCGGGTCAAGCCCAAAATCCGAAGCCAGCTTTTGTGCTGCTTCATAGCTGCTCAGATCGAACGACCTTGCCACGAAGTCGATCACATCCCCCTTGACTCCGCAGCCAAAGCAGAAGAAATAATCCTCATTCAGCTTCATGCTCGGATGCCTGTCATTGTGGAACGGGCAGCAAGCCATGCCGTTTCGGTTGACTTTCAGCCCGTAGTGTTCGGCGGCTTGCTTTACGCTGATTGCCACCTTGATGGTTTCATAGATTGTCATAGAAAACCTCCGTTCATAGTATTCAGAAAGCACGAAACACCCGCCGTGATTGGCAGGTGCTTCGCTCCGTCTACTATTGTTATGCCGGATTTTTCAAAAAACAGGCTAATCGGAGGACAACCCCGTTTCAAAAAACAGGACAACTTATGGATAGATGTAGATTTCTTTACATTAGCATGATAGAATTAAGAAAATGAAAAAACAGGACAGGAGGGGCAAGCATGAACCAAGAACTGATGACATTGGATTTTTGGCAGGATACGGTCATATATGAGGGAAAAACACTTCCTGTCGGCGCTCTTGCCTGTGATGCGCTGAATGTCCCTGCGGATACCATCGCAAAGATGAACGAGCAATGCGAGAAAATCAATCTGCTGCTTGGAATATTAAACGCCGGACAGGATGCTTCTGCACTCTGTCCTATTGCAAAGGAAGCTGCTCTGACGATGCTCGATATTCTCAGTCAAACACCGCCGTTCTCCTATATGAATATCTCAAAGCACAGAGAACGGATTGAAAAAGTCTTTACTGTGGACAATGCGCTGAAATATGTGGAGTTTGCCATAAAAGCCGCAACCAATTCTTTGCAATTTGAAGAAATCCAGAACTTTGCCGATGCGATGATGCTCCAACGCTATACCGCAGTTTTCGGGCATCTGGCATACTCCCTTGGGGAATACCAAACGGCCATGCTTGATTTTGCAGAAAAATCAGACGGCAACGAAGCTGACCGCACCGCAGAGGGCTTTGCCAGAATGTTCGGCAATTATTTCCCGCCGGAGTTTTCCATCACGGAGGGCAATGCCTGGATGTCTACCCTGAACAATTCCGTTCAGTATGTATCGGTCATCCGTCCCGGCGAAAAAGTTGCAAAGCTCGTCAAGCGAATCCATTATGTATCCTTTGTGGGGATGTTCCGGTCTGATCTCTTTGAGGGCTTGTGTGTCGGTCATGCACCGAAGAAATGTAAAATTTGCGGCAAATGGTTTCTGACAACCAACGCAAGGCACACCAAATACTGCGGCGGCTATGCGCCGGGGGACAAGCTACACCGCACCTGCCGACAGATCGGCAATCTGAAAGGCAGAGAACAACGGGAGCTTGCAGACGATCATCCTGTTATCCAGATATACGAAAAGCGGCTGAATACCATAAACCGCTATATCAAGCGTGGCAAACTGGATGAGGATTTAGCAGAGGTTATGAAGAAACTGGCGAAAGATAAGATGCTCCGGGCAAAAAGTAATGTCGCTTATGCCAAGGGAACTTATGAGAAAGAAATGGAACAGGTTGCTTTGAAGAAAGAAGCCCAAAAGTGCATTTGAATTTGTTAGGAGGAACAGTCAATGAAAATAGGATTTTTGTTTTTCTTGGTTTTCTGTATAATTGCAATTTTTGCGAGTAAGAAAAAGAAATAAATTTGAAATTGGACGTTGAAAGGAGGTGCGCTATGCTGAGTGATTTTACATGGAATATGACCGGATACATACCAAAATACGCTGTCAATCCGCACGGTGATGGTATCATTCCCTATATGGCAGAGCGCATCTTCCAACTGGAACCGGAGCCGCCAGCGGTGGGCAGTCTGAACGAATATATCCTGTCTGCCTTGCAGGAAAAGAATTTGATATATTTCTCATTCTTCCTACACCACTACGAGCCGCAGCTTAACAAGCGCATCAAAGACTTTCTCGGTGTGGATGGCGGCGATCTGTATGACACAGACCGATTTATAGATATAAAGCTCTCCTGCCGGGAGCAAATGCTCCAAAAGCTGATGGACTATGACCTTGCCAAGGGTGCAGAGTATGCTACATACATTTTCCCGTTCATCCGGGATGCTATGCTCCGTTTTCGCATGGGCGAAGAAAAATGGTCGGTGTCCTCTCTGACCAATTACAAAATGGTGCGGTCAATGGCTTGGCTGTACCACAATACCAAGGATGCGGTCAACGAATTTTCCAAGAAATACAACTGCGATCTTGCCCTTGCGGAAGAATATCTGAAAGTTGTCCGTGGAATCCGCAATCAGCAGCCTTTCTATGTCACAGACGAGGACGGCGAAGAAACAGGCGAGGATGTAGCCCTTGACGATAGCTGGAACTATACCGATATCCTCTGGAACGGCATACAGGCAGAAAAGGTGCAGCGGGCATTTGAGAAACTGAATTACCGGGAACAGACCTTGCTCGAAAAACGGCTGGCGATCTGCATGACCTGTGGGCGTGTTGGCTCATGGAAAGGCCGCCCCACCTTTGAAGAACTGGCAGTCATGTTTGAGGGCAGCACTGCCAGCGGTGCAGAACGAGCCTATCGGAAAGCGGTGGACAAGCTGACGGAATTTCTGGTTGCCGAAGGTGCGCTCCATGCTGTCCGGCTGAAACAGAAATCCAAGGCCAAGCGCAAAAAGAAAATCGCCGCCGCAATCTACGAATACCAAGCAGACTGCGACGGCGAATGGGGCGAAATATCATTGGATTTTCAGAACGGCAAGGCAGAGGTCATTCGGCTTGCCGATTGGGATACAGTGAAAACAAACAAATTTGCAAGCAGAGCAATAGCCTATCTTCTGAACTGTGGGAACGAAAAATTGCCCAAGGAAATAATGGTGGCTTTTGAGCAGATTTGATTCAAAATCAGCTATGCTACGCTGATTCTCGTATTCCGAGAGTGATTCTGAGTCTATTGGGTGGTATTCTCACTACCGAAATCTTAGAATAAAGACACAGAAAGCAAACCACCCATCCAAAGGAGGACTCAATATGGAAAAGAAAACTATCGGCTGTTTTATCGCTGCTTTACGAAAAGCCAACGGGATGACCCAAAAGGATTTAGCTGAAAAGTTAAATGTTTCTGATAAGACCGTCAGCCGTTGGGAACGAGATGACGGTGCTCCAGATCTGGCAGCGATTCCTGTTATTGCAGAAATTTTTGATGTAACTTGTGATGAACTGCTTCGGGGTGAGCGGAAGTCACCTACCGAGCGAGCTGTGGCAACGGAAGAAAACGAACCTACGCCCAAAGCCGAAAAACAGCGTCAGCGTCTGCTAAAATTCACACTGTCTCAGTATAAAAACCACACCTATATTGCCATAGGTGTTTCTGTGATTGGTATAATCGTGGCTCTGGTCTGTAACTTAGCTTTCCTGAAAGCTATTCTGGGTTTCTTCTTGGGGGCAATCTTCTTTGCGGCCAGCATCGTATGCCAAGCAGTATTTGTAAACAAAGCATTTTTCAGCGTGGAAGATGGATAAGGTAAAATAAGTTGCGCAAATTGAAAATCGCATAAAAGAAGACATAGCTTGCAGGCTCTGGTAGAATGAAGTAACCACACACCATTCGAAAGGAGCAAGCAAACTATGTCCGAGAAAATTGTACAGCTAAACGAGGAAGTAATCAAGGGCCAAATCAAGGAATTGGTTCGCGGCAGCGTGGAGGAAACCCTGAACGAGCTGCTGGAAAAGGAGGCGGAGTCGCTGACGCAGGCGGCGCGCTACGAGCGCAGCGAGGCCCGTCAGGGCTACCGCAGCGGTCACTATGACCGCTGCCTCACCACGACCTCCGGCGACGTCACGCTCCACATGCCGCGGCTCAAGGGCGTATCCTTCGAGACTGCCATCATCGAGCGGTACCGCCGCCGGGAAAGCAGCGTGGAGGAGGCGCTCATCGAGATGTATCTGGCAGGCGTCTCCGTGCGCCGTGTGGAGGACATCACGGAGGCACTGTGGGGCAGCAAGGTTTCGCCCGCTACCATCAGCGAGCTGAACAAGAAAGCCTACGTCCACATCGAGGACTGGCGAAACCGTCCCTTGCAGGGCGGACGGTATCCATACGTCTACGTGGACGGCATCTACCTGCGCCGCAACTGGGGCGGAGAGT